>Ga0129311_1000209_pt1 | contig 54618 bp, 46 predicted proteins | sample Go1ome_FD_94435 | JGI IMG/M metagenome (GOLD analysis project Ga0129311, IMG submission 94435) | Western lowland gorrila individual fecal microbial communities from Wisconsin, USA - Go1022B metagenome | ecosystem: Host-associated > Mammals > Digestive system > Large intestine > Fecal | place...
AAGTCAAGAAGAATCGTTATTTGCAATATAGGTGCTCAAAGTATTTATTTTAAATAATTTGTGACAAATGATTGACTAACCTACAATAACAAACTAATTAGTTTTTATCATATATTGTAAAATTATGTAAATTATGTTATAATATAAAAAGGAGGTTTTATTATGGAATATGTAAATGCATTGAAGTATGATATAGATAGAATGTTTAAAACATCTGATATGAAAATCCAAGATATAAAAAATATTATTCTAGCAACCGAAAAATCTGTAAAAAAATACTTAAACCAACATCCAGATGAAGATATCAGCATAATTGAAACTAAAATGAACAATTTACTTAATACTGATTTATATTCTCTAAAACATCCAACTAGGTCAGATTTATATTTGTTTAAAACACTTGAAACAATTCTAAAAGAACCTAATATTATTGGAGATTTATTAGTTTCTCCCAAAATAGATGACATAGTAAATAGTTGCGAAACTCGCTATAAATACACCTCCAGTATTGAAGAAAACTATTTGACTTTACTGAAAGATGCTTTTAATGCTAATAAAAATATTATTACTTCTGAAACCAAGAAAGAATTATTAGATCATAATTTGTCTTCCTCTGAAATTAAGGTTTTGCAAAGTAAAATATGTAAATTTTTAAAACAGTTTTATGATAAATATTATAATAATACAATCCAAAAAGGTTATATAAATAAAATGCTTACATATTGTGATATTCTTAATTTTACAGGAACTCTACCTGATAATAATAATCGTAATAGTATCAGGTTAATGAATTCAAATCTTGAATTTTTAGGATTCAATTATGATGAAGAATCTGAAGATGATTTAAAAAAACCTGTAATTACTGATTTAATGAAACCAGAATTTTATAAAAACTTTAAAATAGACGAACTAATTGCTCTGTCAGCTTTTTACGCAAATAAAGTTGCTAAAACTATAGAGACATATAATTATTGTTTATATATTATTTATAAAACCGATTTGTTTAGAAAATATAAAGAGAATCCAGAATATACTTTTAATTTATCTGATGAACAAATCCAACAAATATTGTTACAACAAAAGATTTTCTCTAATTATACTAGGCTTTTTATTGAAGAAAAAGCAAATAATTGTACATCAGATATGAAAATCACTCCAGATATTGTCTATGAAGAATTAAATAATGCTTATATTAAACAAGCTCTTAGAAAATATGAAACTTACTACAATGATGAATTTAGTAGTCGATTACCAGATTTAAAACATGATATTTTATCAGATTTAGGGCAATGTATTGTTCTTCAAGCTTCTACTCAATTTGCTTATGAAAATAAAAAACATGCAATTGAATCTCTACTTTTAATGTTAATTGATAAAGATAAAGAAAGAAATTGGGGCGTTATTTTAGATGAAACTTACAATAAAGAGTTTTCACAAAGCAAAACAAATACTTTTCTTATCGGGGTTGATATGAAAGAATTTAATATGCCAATTACTTTCCATTGTACAGAAGCTTTCATTAGAACTTTTATGAATAATTATGCCAAAACAGATTATATTCCTGTTTATAAAGGAATTAAAGATATGGTTATCGAAACTCAAGCCAATCGCCCAACATTTTGGGGTACCCCAATACTAATGAAACTAAGTAAAGAACAAAGAAAACTTTTAAGAGAATCTTCTGAAGCACTAAATAATGATAATCCTTATTATAATTTTATACAACATATTCAATGGATGTCTCATCCTAATAGACCACCTAAACATATTAAAGATGAATATAGAATTAACAAAGATGGAAGTTTGAGAAAATACTATTATAGTTTTGAAAAGAAAAAAGTTTATCGCGAAGATAAATTACCTCAATTGGAAAAATAATATAAAAAATGAAAAATGGGACGTGTACAAAAATATCAAAATGATATTTTTTGTACACGTCCCATTTTTCACTTTTGGACAGATTTTTCTATTTATTCGTAAAATAAATTTCTCCAAATCCAAATGTAACTTGATAATATTTTCCTAAGAAACTTGGTTCAAAATTTCCTTTTATTTCATAAGTTGGTTCTTGAATTACTTTTCCTTCTGCATCTATTGAACCCCATTTTCCATTTTTACATATTCCTGCATAACCATATTTATTAAGTTCTGTAACTTTATCATATTCGCATTTTACTATTATGTTGCCTGATTTATCAGCAAATCCCCATTTTCCATTTTCTTGTTTTGCATATAGTTTATTATTTGGATATACTTCCTGGCTTGTTACATTTTTTCCTGCATTATTTATATAGTACACTTCATTATTGTTATAGATTTTTATAAAATCATCTATCTGTTGAATTGTTGCACTTTTTAATTCACAAACTTTTTCAAATTTATTATTATAAATAGTTGTTATATTTTCTTGTGTTAAAACTGTTTGTATAAGTTTTGCGCTTTTTATTCCTTGAACAGAATTATATTTTAAATCTATTTTTTTATCATTTTTTTCGTCAACTACCCCAAGTAATCCATTACTATCACATGCTATAAAATAATCGTCAAATAAATATTCTATATATGTGTATTGGCTTGGTATTATTACATTTCCGTTTTTATCTTCTACACCATATGTTGTTTTTTGATTTTCATTTGTAATTACAATACTATATTTTCCATCTTGTATTGCTATTTTAGATATGTTTGCAGGTATTTCCACTTTTTTGCCAGTTGCGTCTAACACTTCTGTCTCTCCCTGTTTTGGTTTAGCATAAATATATTTTCCTGTAATATCTATTTGAGCATAATTTGTTCCTACAATTATTTTTCCATTTGTATCTGTAATTCCAAATCTTCTGCTTTTTTCTATAACAAAAATATTATTTGTTTGATTGTATTCTATTGATTGATATTCTGTGTTTAATATGCTTGAACTATTTTTATATAATCCATATTGTCCATTTTTAGAAGCTATAAAATAAATATTGTTGTCATCTTTGATATTTGAAACTCTTAAAATCTCATTAAATTCAGTTTCCAATAATGTATTTCCATTTACATCTACATATCCATATCTATAACCTTCTTCTGTTTTTATTCCAACAATATATCCAGCTTTTTTATAGCCATTTTCTTCTGTATAATATCCATCAACCTTAATTATTTCATATTGTGGTTCTACTAATGTAACACCCTTTATATTTATTACTCCATATTTTCCATCTTTTTCTACAATTAGTTCTCCCTCTTTGTATTCTAAGGCATCTATAGAACCATATATTGGTTTTGTAATTTCTTTTCCATTAAAATCAATTAAGCCATATTTTTCTTCTTTTTTATATTTTAGAACACTTTTCTCATATACCAAACTACTTGCAAGATTTTTTAGTTTAATACTTCCAACTTCTTCGTAATTTGTAAATAGTTCTTCATTTTTTTCATTTAATACTTTAGATTTGCTATCTGAAGGAGTACATATAAATATTGGCTTAGATGGATTAGGTATTACAATGTTTTGATATTTTGGTTCAATTACTATTTTTGCCTCTTTGTCCATAACTCCATAATTATCACCATCTTGTACTACAAAATAATTAAAGTTTTCTACTTTTTCTATATTATAATCTCTTCCAGCTACTTTAGAATTTTGCATTATAAAAAATACAGATATTCCAATTATTATTGCTAGTAATATCACAATAATTACCACATTTTTCTTTTTCATACAATATCTCCTCTTTTTTGAATATTTCTATTCTTCTTCTTCCTCTTTTGAAATATTTTCAATTTTGTTTTTGCATGCTTTTACTTTGACAATTCTCTTATCTTCATATTCTTCTATTTTGAAGGTTACCTCTTTTGTTTCAATTATTGGTAATTCTTCATCTTCTGGAATTCTTCCCATTTCTTCTTGTAAATATCCCGATAATGTATCATAATCTCCTTCTGGAATTTTTGTATTTAACAATTTATTAACATCATAAATTGTCATACTACCACTTAGAATATACGTGTTTTCATCAATTTTTTCAAATTCTTCTTCTATTTCGTCATATTCGTCATAAATATCTCCAACAAGTTCTTCTAGAATGTCTTCCATAGTAATCAATCCAGCTGTTCCGCCATATTCGTCAACTATTATTGCCATTTGTTTTTTATTTTTTTGAAGTTCTTTGAATAGTTCATTTATCAATTTATTTTGTGGAACGAAATATGCTTCTTTCATAGTTGTTTTTATTTTAAATGTCTTTTTATTCATGTTTTTTAGAATATCTTTTATATATAAAATACCTTTTATTTCATCTATTGTTTCGTCATATACTGGAATTCTACTATGCCTATATTCTTCCTCTGAAATTAGTTCAAGTAACTCTGATGGTGTTGTGTGTATATCTATTGCAAAGATATCTGTTCTGTGCGTCATAATTTCAGAAACTGTAATGTCATTGAATTCAAAAACATTGTTTATTAGTTCTTTTTCCTCTTCTTCAATTGCACCTTTTTCTTCACCTTGATCTACCATCATTCTGATTTCTTCTTCTGTAACTGTTTCTTCATCTGTTTCGCTTACCCCAAACATTTTAGAAATTCCATTTGTTACCATTGTTAATAATTTTACAAACGGAGCTGTTAAAATTGAAATTGTTCTGATTATTCCTATTGTTGCAAATGAAATTTTTTCGTAATTCTTCATCGCTAATCTTTTTGGTACAAGTTCTCCAAAAACTAGTGTAAAGAATGATAAAATCACAGTAATTAAAATTATTGATATTGTTTTCCATAAATTTAGTGATATTGCAGGAATCCAACTATATAAAACTGGTGCTAAGTCTTGTGCAAATGCATCTGATGCAAACGCACTTGATAAAAATCCTGCAAGTGTTATTCCTATTTGAATTGTTGCTAAAAACTTACTTGGTGTTTTTAACATTTTTTGAATTTGTTTTGCTTTTTTATTTCCTTCTTTTGCTTGTTTGTCTATCTTCGCGTCATTTAAGGATATAAATGCTATTTCACTTGCCGCGAAAAATGCATTTAGTCCTATAAGTAGTATTAGTATAAATATTTGCATTGGGTTTAATATTCTCTCCTTTTTTAATTAAAATTTGTCTTTTATATTATACTTGGTTTTAAAAAATATTTCAATATATTTTAATTAAATATGTATTTAAAATTTGCAAAAAATAATTTTAATGTTATAATTAGAAAAAAAGGAGGAATTGTTATGCCAACACCACACAATAAAGCTTCAGCTGATGATATTGCAAAAACTGTAATAATGCCCGGAGACCCACTTCGCGCCAAGTATATTGCAGAAAAATTTTTTGATTATTATAAACTTGTTAATGACGTTAGAGGTATGTTCGCTTATACTGGATTTTACAAAGGAGCTCGTCTTACTGTAATGGCTTCTGGAATGGGAATTCCAAGTATGGGAATTTATTCATTCGAATTATTTCATTTTTACGGAGTTGAAAATATTATTAGAATTGGTACTTGTGGAAGTTTAGATAAAGATATTAAAATGCTTGATTTGATTTTAGTTGATAGAACTTTTACAGAAAGCAATTATTCACAAGCACTAGACAATGTTAAATGCTACGATTGTGAATCAAGTTCTAAATTGAATTCTATAATTGAGGAAACTTCTAAAGAAATGGGAATTACTCTCCCAAAAAGAAATACAATTTGTAATGAAATTTTTGACCCATATCTTCCTAATATAGACACTATGTTAAATATTATTCCAGAAGATTTACATATTGCAGCCTGTGAAATGGAAGCCTTCTCTTTATTTTATAATGCTAAGAGAGAGGGTAAAAATGCATCTTGTATTTTAAGTGTTGTTGATACCTTAGATGATGTTGAAGGCTTAACTCCAGAAGAAAGACAATATGGAGTTGATACTATGATAAAACTTGCACTAGAAAGTGCTGCAAAATTAGAACCAAAAATGAACCCTTAAGGGTTCATTTTATTTTTGATGTATATCCAATTGATTATATGGAACTTCAATTCCGTTATGTTCTAGCACTTGTAAAATAATTCTATGTACCAGCCTTGTTATAGGTCTTCTAATTGTAGGGTCTACTCTAACATTTATCATGTAATCAATATTAGATCCATTCAAATTTGCTACATTTTTATATTCACATTTTTTTATTTCTGGTATAAGTTTTACTTGCTCTATTATTTCGTTTACAACTCTCTCCGCTTCTGAAATTGGCAACTCATAAGAAAGTGGAACCATAACATCTATTGAATCTGAAACAACTTGTATTTGTTCTATATTTCTATTCGCTACTGATACAATATTAAATGTTTTTAAATCCTCTATTTTAGTGGTATTTAGTCCTGTTGAAATAACTTTTCCCATTATATCACCATATTGCACAACATCTCCCACTTGAAAATATCTATCTGTAAGAATTGTCATTCCTCTAATTATATCTTTTAGAGCATCTTGAACAGCAAAACCAAATATAATACCTATAATTCCTGCTCCTGCTAAAATTGACTCTACATTTATTCCATTTATTTGTAAAACCATTAAAGTTGTTATTATAATAAGTGCATATCTTGTAAAACTAGAAAATACTTTTAAATATGTTTTATTTCTATTACTTAATTTTGAATTTCTTCCTTTTGCTTTTTTGAAAATTAGCCTATTTAATAATTCGTAAATAAAAATACTGACCAATATCACAATACATGATCTAAAAATATTATTATCTAATAATTTTTGAATATTTTCTTCCATATATTCACTTTCCTTTCTCTTTCACTTATCTTGTATTAATTTAAGAAATAATATCAGCTTACTATTGTTGATAGCATACAATAGTCTTGAGTTTTCATTAATACGATTTTATTTTATCATATATTTAGTTTTTTGTAACAAAATATTTAAAACTTAATATATATGTAATATTTCTGTAACATAAACCGATAATTGTCTTTATCTGTTTCACATAAGTCATAAAGCATAAAAATCTCGGAATTTCCCGAGATTTTTATGCTTTATTTTAATTTTTGTACTGATTGTAAATATTTTTTACATATATTTCCAGTATTTTATAATTTTCTTCTCCACTCAAATCCTTCTGGCAGACTTAAGCTATCTTTTTTCTTTTTTACATATCTATCTTCTTCTGAAAATACACAGCCACAATATTTTTGCATATAAAGACCTAGTTCTTTTGCTTTATCATGTCCCTCCCAAAAGCCATATCTAAAATCTCTGTATAAAAATTCTATTCCATATTCTTTGCTTAATTTTTCGCAATAAGCTTTTATAAAATTATGGTTTTGGTATATGCTGTATAAAAGTGTTGTTGTTACTGTGTCATATCCATTTTCTTTTGCATATTCAAATGTCTTTCTTAAACGAACTGGATAGCAATAATTAGCACAACGATTTTCTAAGTCATTTGAAACATTTTTACAAAATTCGTCCAATCCATATTCATCTTCTATTATACAATTTACATTTATTGATTTTGTGTATTCTTTTAAACAATCTCGCCTTGCTTCGTATTCCTTATATGGATGAATGTTTGGATTATACCAGTAAATAGTAGGCTCAATTCCTTCTTCTCTTAGTTTATCTATGCAATATACACTACAAGGTGCACAACAAGCGTGCATTAATAATTTCATACTTATTCCTCTTTTCTTGCATACAATTATATCAAAAAAACTCTAGCTATGCTAGAGTTTTTCTAATTTTTATGCTAATTCAGCGAAATATTTAATTGTTCTTACCATTTGGCTTGTGTAAGAATTTTCGTTATCATACCAAGCTACAACTTGTACTTGATATAATCCGTTTTCTATTTCTGTAACCATTGTTTGAGTTGCATCGAATAATGATCCATAAGTAATTCCTATTATATCTGAAGATACTAATGGTTCTTCTGTATAACCAAATGATGCACTGCTTTGAGATTTCATTGCAGCATTTATGCTTTCTACTGTTACATTTTCTCCTTTTACAACAGCTGTTAATATTGTTGTTGAACCTGTTGGAACTGGAACTCTTTGAGCTGAACCAATTAGTTTTCCATTTAATTCTGGTATAACTAATCCAATTGCTTTTGCTGCTCCTGTTGAGTTTGGAACTATATTTACAGCAGCTGCTCTTGCTCTTCTTAAATCACCTTTTCTATGTGGTCCATCTAATAACATTTGGTCACCTGTGTATGCGTGAACTGTTGTCATTATTCCAGATTGAATTGGTGCATAATCGTTTAATGCTTTTGCCATTGGTGCTAAGCAGTTTGTTGTACATGATGCAGCTGAAATTACTTTATCTTCTGCTGTTAATACATTTTCATTTACTCCAAAAACTACTGTTGGTAAATCTTTTCCAGCTGGTGCTGAAATTACAACTTTTTTAGCTCCAGCTTCTATATGAGCCCAAGCTTTTTCTTTTGATGTATAGAATCCTGTACATTCTAATACAACATCTACTCCAATTTCTCCCCATGGAAGATTTTGTGCTTCTTTTTCAGCATATATTTTTATTGTTTTTCCATCTACTGTTATAGAATCTTCTCCAGCTACTACTGTATCTGCTTTTTCATATCTTTTTTGTGCAGAATCATATTTTAATAGGTGTGCAAGCATATCTGGGCTTGTTAAATCGTTTATAGCAACAATTTCATATCCCTCTGCTCCAAACATTTGCCTAAATGCAAGACGTCCTATACGTCCAAAACCATTAATGGCTACTTTTACTGACATAATCATTTCCTCCCTTTTTAAGTTAGCCGCAATTGATTTCGACTAGCTATTTTTTATATTATTACCATTATTTTACATGGCAATTCAATTCTATATCAAAAAAAATATTTATGCAAGACTTTTAAATAAAAAAGTTGCTAAAAGGATAATCCCTTTTGCAACTTTTATATGATAATGTTGTTTTGTCCAACAATTTCTTTAAATACTTCCAAAATTTCTTCATTTAAAAGAATTGCACCGCATGGTTTTATTTCTTCATTTACCTTTACCGCAACTGGCATATTATTTCTATCACCATTAAAAAATCTAATTGCACCTCTTAGTTTTGTTTTTTGTTCTTCTGTAGCATTTGTAATATCTATAATAAGCTGTTTCTGTTTTTGCTCTGATAAATCTTTTATATCGTTTGCTATAATTGTGCATGAATCATCTTCTCTTATGCTTAATCTTCCATCAACTATAACGATATTTTCTTCTACAAGGCTTTTTCCTGCTTTCATATAAGCATTTTCAAAGACCAATACTTCTGTTTGACCATATAAATCTTCTATTGTTACAAATGCCATTATTTTATTGTTTTTTGTGTATTTTTTCTTTATTGCAGTAATTATTCCTGCATATTTTACATTTTGACCATCTTTAAATTTGGGCTTATCTTGAATTGTTACTCCTTGTTCTGCTCCATCTTGAGTTGTATTTTGCTCATCTATTTGCTTTAAATTCATTGAATTTATTGTTGTTACTGCTTCTATTTGTTCTTTTAATTTTCCCAAAGGATGACCTGAAATATAAATTCCAAGCATTTCTTTTTCTAATGATAATAATTCTTTATTTGGCAATTCCTCTTGTTCAACAAAATTATATTTTATTTCGTTCATTTCTTCTTGTTCTTCGCTTGAACCCAAATCGAACATAGATACTTGACCAGAGAAACCTTTACGATTTGAGCTTTGTATTATATCTATAATTCCTTCAAAAGAAGCTAGCAATGTGCTTCTAGTTTGTTCAAATTCGTCAAATGCTCCTGCTTTTATTAAGCTTTCTATACATTTTTTGTTTACTTGCTTATCTGCAATCCTTTCACAAAAATCTGTAAAGCTTTTGAATTCTCCATTTTTTTCTCTTTCTTGAACAATTTGTTTAACTGGTTCTGTACCAACATTTTTAATGCTTCCAAGTCCAAAACGAATTTCATTATCTTTACCTGTAAAGTTTTCCATACTTTCATTTATGTCTGGTGCTAATATTTTTATACCAAGCACTTTACATTCATCTATATATTGTGGTACTTTATCTAGGTTTCCTAAATAACTATTTAGCATTGATGCCATAAATTCTGTTGGGTAATATGCTTTTAAGTATGCTGTTCTGTAAGCTACAACTGCATAACAAGCTGCGTGTGATTTATTGAAAGCATATTTTGCAAATTCTGCCATTTCATCAAATATTTTATTTGCTGAAACTTCATCTATCCCATTCCTTACGCATCCTGGTACAACTATGTTTCCAGCTTCATCTACTTGTCCGTTTATAAATATTTCTCTTTCTTTTGCCATTACATCAAGTTTTTTCTTTCCCATAGCTCTTCTTACTAAGTCTGCTCTCCCAAGTGAATATCCTGCCAAATCGCGAACTATTTGCATAACCTGTTCTTGGTAAACCATACATCCATAAGTAACATTTAGTATTGGCTCTAGGCTTGGATGCGTGTATTCATTATGTCCTGGATTCATTTTTCCTTTTATGTATCTTGGGATTTGATCCATTGGCCCTGGTCTATATAGCGAAACACCAGCAATTATATCTTCTAAGCAGTCTGGCTTAAGTTCTTTCATAAATACTGTCATTCCTTGAGATTCAAACTGGAATATTCCCATTGTCTTGCCTTCTTGCCATAATTTATATACTTTAGGGTCTGACATTTCTTCATCAAATGTTACATCTATTCCTTGATTTTCTTTTACCATTCTCATTGTTTCTTGAATTACTGCCAAGGTTCTTAAGCCTAAAAAATCCATTTTTAAAAGTCCTAATTTTTCTAATGTTGTCATTATAAATTGTGTCGCAATTTGTCCATCTCTTACATAAAGTGGTACATAGGTATCAACAGGATCTTTGGTAATTACAACACCACAAGCATGTGTTGAAGCCTGTCTTGGCATTCCTTCTAAGCTCATCGCTATATCTAATATTTTTTTAGTTTGCTCATCTGAATTATATAATTGATTTAATTCTTTGTTTTGCTCTATTGCTTTTTTTATTGTAATATGAAGCTCATTTGGTATCATTTTTGCCAAAGCATCTGCATCACTATATGGAACATCTAAAACTCTTGCTACATCCCTTATTACCATTTTGGCAGCCATTGTACCAAATGTTATAATCTGTGAAACATGGTCTTTTCCATATTTTCGAGATACATAGTCTATTACATCTTGACGATTTACATCAGCAAAATCAACGTCGAAATCGGGCATTGATATTCTTTCTGGATTTAAAAATCTTTCAAACATTAAACCATATCTAATTGGGTCAATATCTGTTATTTCTATTGCATAGGCAATTATTGAACCTGCACCACTTCCACGCCCTGGTCCAACTGCTATTCCATTTTCTTTTGCAAAATGAATATAATCCCACACAATTAAGAAATAATCAACAAAGCCCATTTTTTGAATTATGCCAAGCTCATATTCTGCCCTATCCAATATTTCTTGTGATGGATTTTCTCCATATCTCTTTTTTATTCCATCATCACATAGTTTTTTGAAATAATCATAATGCGTAGCAAATTCTTCTGGCACATCGTAGTTTGGCAAAATTGTATGTCCAAATTCAAATTCTACATTGCATTGTTCTGCGATTTTTACAGTGTTTTCTATCGCTTCTGGAAAGGCTTTAAAATATTCAATCATTTCTTCTGGTGACTTTATATAAAGCTCGTCTGTCTCAAATCTCATTCTATCTTCGTCACTCATTCTTTTACCTGTTTGAATACAAAGTAAAACTTCATGATTGTATGCGTCTTCCTTTTTTAAATAATGTGCATCATTTGTTGCAACCAATGGTAAATTTAGCTTTCTTGCTAGTTGTATAAGTTTTTGGTTTGCTAAAACTTGCTCTTGCAAGCCATTATTTTGAATTTCTATGTAATAGTCATCTCCAAAAACTTTTTTATGCCAAAGTGCAATTTCTTCTGCTTTTTCCATATTTCCATTTAATAGTGCTTGATTTACACTACCCGCTAAACATGCACTTAAGCAAATTAAGCCTTCATGATATTTTTCCAATATTTCTAAATCTATTCTTGGTTTATAATAATAACCATCTACAAAGCTTAAAGATACTAATTTACTAAGGTTTTTGTATCCCTGTTGATTTTTAGCAAGTAAGATTAAATGGTTATATTTATTGTCTATTCCTGGCTCTTTATCAAATCTTGAGCGTGGTGCTACATATACCTCACAGCCTATAATTGGCTTTATTCCTTCTTCTTTACAGGCATTATAAAAGTCAATTACACCATACATAACACCATGGTCTGTAATTGCTATTGAGTCCATTCCAAGCTCTTTTGCGCGTTTTGGAATGTCTTTTATTCTATTTGCTCCATCTAGTAAACTAAATTCACTATGGATATGTAAGTGTACAAATTTTCCCATTTAAAAGTCTCCTTTTTTTTAGTATAATATATTAATTTTTAAAACCTTGGTGTCGCAATTTCCATATTAAAAAATACTAGTATGTAAATTGCTCCAGTCGCCCTGCGCTTCGCTTCGGTTTGCTGTCCGCTGTTAAGGCTATGCCTATTACAGCGGCAGTATGCAGTGGCTAGTCGCTTACGCGGTTTTCAAAATTAATATATTATACTTACACAAAAAATCATTTCATAAGATCGGGTCTTTTTTGTTTCGTAATTTGTAAAGATTGTTCTTTACGCCATTTTTCTATATTTTGATGGTTTCCAGATAGTAATACTTCTGGAACTTTCATTCCTTCAAATTCTTCTGGTCTTGTGTATTGTGGATATTCTAATAATCCATTTGAAAATGATTCTTCTTCAATTGATTCTTTATTTAAAACTCCTTCAACATATCTGCTTACACTATCAACTAAAATCATTGCAGGAAGTTCCCCTCCTGTTAAAACATAATCTCCAACTGATATTTCTTCTGGTTGAATTAAATCAATTGCTCTTTGGTCTATTCCCTCATAATGACCACAAAGAAGTATTAAGTGCTCTTCTTTGGCTAGTTCTTCAACCTTTTTTTGATTTAATGTCTTTCCCTGTGGAGTTAAATAAACAACTTTTGCATTTTTGCTAGCAACAGATTTATAAGCATCATATACTACATCAGGCTTCATAACCATTCCAGCACCACCACCATAAGGTGTATCATCCACATGTTTATGTTTATCTGTTGAAAAATCTCTTATATTTACTAAATTTATGTCTATTATTTTATTTTCCTTTGCTCTCCCAATTATACTATCTTCTAGTGGTTTGAACATTTCTGGAAATAATGTTAAAATATCAAATTTCATTTTTACTCCTTCTATGTTTTTTGGGAACGCATACCCCAAAATAGGTGCCCACGTTCGCTCTTCGCTGTAAGCTTTTTTAAGGTTCAAAAAAGCTTGATTTTTAAGAGTGTCCCAAAAAGTTTTTTCAACATTATACCTTAAAAAGCAAAAAATCTCAATATTTCATGAGATTTTTTTACTTTTTTAATACATTCCATTCATTGCAGCTGGCATTCCATCATCTGATGCTGAACAATGGCATCCTTTTGGGTCTGGTGCGTCTGTTACTAAGCTTTCTGTTGTAAGTACCATTGATGCTATTGATGCTGCATTTTGTAATGCACTTCTTGTTACTTTTGTTGGGTCTACTATTCCTGCTTTTTTCATATCTACATATTGTTCTTTTGCAGCATCAAATCCTGTTCCAACTTCTGATGTTTTTACTTTATCTACTATTACCGCTGGCTCTAACCCTGCATTTCTAGCAATTTGTTTTACTGGCTCTTCTAATGCTTTTAATACAATTTGAGCACCTAGTTTTTCTCCATTTTCTAATGTTGAAACTAATTTTTCAACTGCTGGTATTGTGTTTATTAGAGCTGTTCCACCACCTGCAACTATTCCTTCTTCAACTGCTGCTTTTGTTGCAGATAAAGCATCTTCTATTCTTAGTTTTTTATCTTTCATTTCAACTTCTGTTGCTGCACCTACTCCAATTACTGCAACTCCACCAGAAATTTTTGCTAAACGATTGTGTAAATTTTCTTTGTCATATTCACTCTTTGTTTCTTCTATTTGAGTTTTTATTTGTGCTACTCTTTCTTGAATTTTAGCCTTATCTCCTAATCCATCAACAATTATAGTATTTTCTTTTGATACTTTTACTTGTTTTGCTTGACCTAATTGACTAATTTGAACATCTTTTAATTCTAATCCTAGTTCTTGTGTAATAACTTCTCCTCCTGTTAAAATTGCAATATCTTCTAGGTTTGCTTTTCTGTTATCACCAAATCCTGGAGCCTTTACTGCTACTACATTTAGCACACCTCTTAATTTATTTAAGATTAATGTTGATAGTGCTTCTTGCTCAATGTCATCACAAATTATTAAAAGCTTCCCAGATTGTTGCATTAAGTTTTCTAGTAATGGTAATATTTCTTGGATATTGCTTATTTTTCTATCTGTTATTAATATATATGGATTATCTAAAACAGCTTCCATTTTTTCTGTATTTGTTACCATATATGGAGAAACATAACCTTTATCAAATTGCATTCCTTCTACAACATTTAACTCTGTATTTGATGTTTTAGATTCTTCTATTGTTATAACACCATCTTTAGATACTTTTTCCATTGCATCTGCAATTAATGTACCAATTTCTTCATTATTTGCTGATATACTTGCAACTCTTGCTATATCTTCTTTTCCTTTAATTTCTGAGCTTATTTTCTTTAATTCGTCTACTGCAACTGTTACAGCTTTGTCTATACCTCTTTTTACAGCCATTGGGTCTGCTCCTGCTGCTACATTTTTTACTCCTTCTTTTATCATACTTTGAGCTAAAACTGTTGCTGTTGTTGTTCCATCTCCTGCAACATCATTTGTTTTTGTAGAAACTTCTTTTACAAGTCTTGCTCCCATATTTTCAAATTTGTCTTCTAATTCGATATCTTTGGCTATTGTAACACCATCGTTTGTAATAAGTGGTGCACCATAGCTTCTATCTAATACTACATTTCTTCCCTTTGGTCCTAATGTTACTTTTACTGTATCTGCTAATTTGTTTACACCTTCTAATAAAGATTTTCTGGCATCTTCGCCAAATTTAATTACTTTTGCCATTTTTATCTATCTCCTTTTTATTCATATTTTTTTACAATTTCATATATAATTTTTATGCCTTGTCGTCGCAATTTCCATATTAAAAAATGACTTATATGTAAATTGCTCCAGGTCGCACTCACTACGTTCGTTTGGCGCTTTCGCGGCATTAAAAATTATATATGAAATTGTCATCTAAATTATTGTATAAAACTTGCTATTCTACAATTGCAAGTAAGTCATCTTGGCGAAGAATAATGTATTCTACACCTTCATATTTTACTTCTGTTCCAGCATATTTGCTAACAATTACATTGTCACCTTTTTTTACACAAACAGGTTCTATTTTTCCATCTATTTTTTTACCTGGCCCTACTTCAACTACTTCTGCTATTTGTGGTTTTTCTTGTGAATTGCTAGTTAAAATAATTCCACTTTTTGTTGTTTCTTCGCCTTCTTTCATTTTTACTAAGATTCTGTCTTCTAATGGTTTAATCATTAAAATTACCTCCCTTTAAAAATTTCATTAGCACTCTTTTATCGAGACTGCTAATAATTTATACCCATTTCTCTCAAATGTCAATACATTTCATGTATTTTTCACACAAATTTCACATTACTTATTTTATGCTGTATGATTTTAAAAAAGAACATAAAACTTAATGCACTAATAAGTTTTATGTTCTTTAATATTATAAATTTGATTCTTATCATTCTATTTTAATTCTTCTATTTGTTCTCTTGTTAACCCTGTTGTTTTTACTATTATTTCAATATCAACATTTTCCTCTAATAGTTTTTTTGCAATTTCTTTTTGTTCTTCTTTTCTACCTTTTAATTCTCCTTGCTCAGTAGCATAGTTTATATCACTTACTCTGTCCATTTCCCATTTTTCGCGCAAAAAGGCAAGTCTTTTTACTTCTTCATCTCCTGTTAAATATTCTAATTCAACTTTTGCTCTTTTTATTGTTTTATTCTTTTTCTCTGCCATAGCAATCGCCTCCTTATCATAATCCTCCATAAATACCAGCCATTGATTTATCTTTTTCTTTCAATTATACAAATTTTTTTGAACGATTTCAAGTGTTTGTATAAATAAAATTAAAAATTCTACTTCCTACATTTTCTGCTACAATTAGTTTGTAAATATGACAAAAAAACCTCCTTTCTGTATTAAATTTTTAATTCTCTTGGATTAATTTAGAAATCATTTTTTTGATTTTAATTAATTTGATTAAATTCTGTTGATAATAAATTAGATTAAACTAAAATTTAAAACATAAATATAACTCTACTAACTTAAAAATAAATAACTAAAATATATTTGTTAAAATAATTTATTATGATAAAACTAATCAGCACAAAATGTACTAAATAGATACTCTATCTTATATCACATTTTGTGCTGATTGTAAATACTTTTTGCAATATTTTCCATTTGTCACAAACTTCTTGGGATATATTCCCAAAAGTATGTCAAAATACCCCGTCCCTATTGACAATGGTGGTGGTTACACAGTTACTCAAGAAGATGGCATCCGTCCATTAGTTTCAATCCCAATGAATAAAGTGAAAATTATTGGCAACAAAGTGAAAATTTCTAATTAAAAATATATAAATAAAAAATTCCTTCTTGATATTTAATCATTGAAGGATTTTTTATTTATAATTGTTATTCTCCTGCTTCTAAAATATATGGATCAGATTCTGTTCCTGTACCACTTTTTATTTTTGCTGTATCTTTTATTAGAAATATTGGACGGAAGCCCATTTCTGTGCCCTGTGGATCTGCAATACTGGTTGATTTTTTTATTCTCCACATACTGAAATAATGTGCACTTTCTCCTATGTTAGCATATCTAACAGCGAAACGTATGTAGGATGAATCAACATTTATAACTCTTGAAGCTAACCAATATCCACTTGTATATTCTCCAATATTCTTAAGTTGTGATTCATCTTCAATATAATTAACATCTGTATTCCAGCATATTGAATTATATTGTTGTTTATCTTCATCTGAAAATTCAGAGTATTTTTCTACATCATGACCGTTATTGTCAATTGCACTATTCTTATTATTAAAGATTTCTGATGATGTTGTAGGTAAGCTTCCGACACATCTTGCATCTGCTACTATATTATCACCAGTTTTTATATAATTTAGTGCTTTATTATTTAAGTTTTCAATAGCATAATTATATGAATTCTGTGCCTTAGCCAGCGAACCATTAGTTCCTTCTGTTCCAATATTATCATTCTTGCCTAAAGTTACAACATCTACAGAGTTTGTTGTAATTATTTGTAATCCATGTTCATTATCATTATATAAAACTCTACACATTTCTGCATTATCTTCAGTTTGACCATTTATAGCATATTTAACATATGCACTTGTGGTTGAATTAGTAGGCACAGGAATGACATCTTTAGCAGTTGTTACTTTCAATAATGTAACTGAAATATTGTCTATTTTCTTTCCGGATTTTCCTTCAATACTCATAGTTGTAGTTGCTTGTAGTTCTTCTCCGTTTATTATACCACCTGTTATTTTCCATGTACCATCAGTATCCTTTGCAACTGTTGCAATAGAAGTGTCTGCAATTGTGCAAGATTTTATTTCTTCAATGTTATCACCATTACTAATAACAATTGGTACTTTTGACCTTTCTTCAACAGTAATTGAACTAATAATAGCTTTATCCATAGTATCTATTGCATTAACTAACCCACTATTTGTAATTTTATATTCTCTGCCACAATTTCCTTGAATAATCCATGGCCCAGCTTCTGTAATTTTTTCGATTTCAGTCTGTGCAATTATTCCATTTAATTGAGTTTGTAAATTATTAGCACTAATTTTTCCATCTAAACCTTGAGCCATAGCATTTACAACACACAATTTTATTTGTTCTAATTCTTCACCTAGTTTATTTTCTTCTCTAGCTTGTGTAGCTTTCTCCATAGCATTTTCATTACCTGTTATAGCATTTATAGTAACCCCAGCTAATATTAGTAATACAATTATCGTAATAATATTCTACTATGACGACTTTTTTATCTAGCCAACATTTATTAGTTCTTCATCATCATTTAATTTTCTCATATTTAAAATATTGAATTTATAATATATAGTAATTTCTTTATCTTCTGATACTTCTACTCTATCTATTAAAGAAACTAGCATTGTTCTTGTTAATTCTTTTAGTTCTACAAAGTCCTTTACAAGTTTATTTATATCTACCGAAGAATCTTCGTTTTCTATTTGTTTTTCTAAACATTTAATTCTTTCAGTTGTATCTTTTCTTATTTCTTTTTGCTTTGAGTAAAGTCTTGTAAAATCTTCATCTTCAAATAATCCTTTGCATTTATCTTCATATAGTTTATCAATCATCTTATCAATGTCTTTTAGTTTCTTTTCTAAAACTAGAATTTCATTTTTGAAGTTAAACCTATCTTTTAATATTTTATCTTTGGAAGAATTGGCAACATTCATATACTTATTTTCATCTAAAAACTCTTTACATCTTGCTTTTATTTGTTCCAATACATAGTTTGTTAGTTTTTCTAAATTATTACTATGTGGAGTACATAGGTGTAAATGAGTATTACAAGCATAAGTGTTACATCTTACATAAAAAGTAGTTTTAGTCTTTTTCTTTTGTGGTACTATACTTAATTTCTTTCCACATTCCTTACAAACTAATAATCCTTTTAATAGCCATTCATAATTTCTTTCTCTTACTCCAGTTCTACTTTTTATCATATCTTGTACTATATCGAAAGTTTCTTTATCTACTAATGCTTCGTGCATATCTTCAACAATTATTCTTTCTTCTACTGGCATTATTATTACTTTATCACTCTTATAATTGATTTTCTTGACATTTCCGTTTGATACACTTCCAAGATAAGTTACATTTTTCAATATTCTTATAACTGTATTTCTGTTCCAACCTCGTTTTACTTCATCATTTTTTCTTAAATGAGAATTACCGACATATTTCTGATGGAACTATAACTTTTTCATCTGTCATTATTTTACCTATTTCTGTTGGTGCCATTCCATTTCTTGCCAACATAAATATTCTTTTAACTATCGGTGCTACATCTTGGTCAGGTACATAATGATTATGGTCTAATGGATCTTTCTTATATCCGATAAGTAGGGTAAGTAGTCATTACTTTTCCTTCTTTTGCTCTTGTTTTTTTACCATTTCTTATTTTCTTTGAAGTATCCCTTAAAAACCATTCATTAAAAAATGCTTTAAATTGTGTTATTTCCTCTGATGATTCTGCGTTTCCTGTATCAATATCATCATTTACAGCTATAAATCTTACACCTTTTTCAATAAAGTATTCTTCTAAATAGTAAGATATTTGACTTGATAATCTTCCAAACCTAGATAAGTCTTTTACAATTACCATATTTATTTTTTTATTTTCAATGTCCTGTATCATTCTATTGAAGTCTGGTCTGTCAAAGGTTGCTCCTGAAACTCCGTCATCAGTATAGTGGTCATATATAAAAATATTTCTTTCTTTACAAAAGTTTTCATTAAAAATCTTTTGTGTGCTTATACTTCCACTTTCTAATTCATCTTCTTTTGAAACAATTACTTCGCCACTTGCAACTTCAATATTTTCATTGGATAATCTTTCATATAATCCTGCTCTATACTTCTCAGGATTTGCTATTGTTATCATTTAAACCTCTCTTTCTAATAACAATAGGTTTCCTCCTATCCAATTTATAACTGAAATTATACACTTAATTATAAAATAATGCAACTCATTTTATAAAAGAAAAACTAGCTCTAATATGTAAATACATACCAGAACTAGTTTTATAATTATTTATTAACTTTTTCTATTAAAAAATTTATAAATACTTCTATTAGCTTTTCATCTAATGTCTTTGATTTTTCATCAAACACTTCTTTTAACTTATATTCTTTCTTCATATAAATACCTATTCCTTTCCGTGAATAGCTATTTATGGTCATAAATTCAGTTATATATAAATTATCAACCTATTGCTATTCAACATAAATTTCTAAATTCTTGATAAATAAAATCATTTTATTTCCCTCTTTTCTAATTTAAGTAAAAAAATACACCTTGATAAATCAAAGCATACTAACTACACAAATATTCTTTTACTTTTAATCATATCTGGATTAACTATATTGCTAACTCTTTTAGCTACATTATAACCAGCTCTTATTTCATCTTTTAGTAGTAAATCACTTGTATTTTTATCATAGTCGTATGCACTTCTAAGCCATCTTGTATCTTTTATATCATCTGTTTTCTTTTTAGTAGATAAGAACTTGTTATCATTATTTATTTGTATCAATAATTTTTGATAAGCCTGTTTTTCTTGTCTTTCTTTTTCTCTTTTGTTTTTAGCATATATTCGCTTTTGTGTCTTTTGTTTCTCTTTGTTGTCTTGCCTTCGTGTTTCTTTTTCCTTATTGTATCTTGAATCCTTTTGAATTATTTTAGTTATATATGGCATTTTAACCTTTAATTTCTTGGATATATCTACTGGTCTTAAATGCTTTTCAAAGAATAATTCAATTATTTTGTCTTTTGTACCTTTGATGTCTGACTTGTGTTTTATTTTTCCACCTCCATTCTTTTTAAGATTTTCTATCTCTGCAAACTACAATTTCACACCTTAACAATAAAACAAAACTATAAAATAATTACTTTTTTGTGTTGTTAATAGTTTGCTTAAAATCTTTAACACATTGATATTTCAATACTTAAAACTTATTTGGTTAATTTTTCTTCTACATCTTTTAGCAATAAGTTTTAGAAAAAGTATTGTAATTATAATAACATTATAGTATAATAATTATAGAATGTCAATAACAATTTATTATTCTTTTTGAATTGTTGAATATTTTTTATAAATTTATGATTATACGAAAGGAGATAAAAACTATGGAACTACCAGAAGTAACCTTTTTTGATGATTTCTACTTTTGGTTTAATACAGAAACAAAAACAGAATATTATGCTACACCTTTATATTTTTATAAGGCTGACTTTCATTTAGATACTGAAAACAAATTAAGAGATGTTTATTATAAAGAATCTGAATTAACTGATAGAGGTTTAAAGCACCCTGCAAGTATGTACTTTCCTTTTTATGAAAAGTTTGGATTATTATTATTAAGATTTCTAAATGCTGACTTATCTAATTATGAAACTGCAAATAAAACATTCTTTTATGCTTATGGTTTTGAAATTTTAAAAGATTTAGATGAGAATTATAAATTTGAATTAAAACAAAACTATGGTAGCAATGAAGAATATTTGAAAGCAACTACTAAAATATTTGAAGATTTACAAGATAAGATAATTGAAGTACAAGAAGAATTTAAGAGTGCAGTTACATATATTTATAATTTAGATAATAATCAACTACTAGAAAAATATACATATTCAGATAGATTTGCCGTTTATTTGTTAAAAAGACTTGGCAAACTTTATACATATTACAAAAATGATTATATTATTAGAGATAGTTATTCAAAAGAATATAAAGAAATTGGAAATAATAGTGAATACGATTTATTAGAAGCATTACAAAACAAAAAGCATTTACTTTCAATGAGTGATACCCATAAGAGTAGTGATCTATCAAGTATTTGTTATGCTATACTTGGAAAACTTGTAAAAGCGCCTAATTATCCAATTAAAAAATGTCAAAATTGTGGAATGTACTTTATACCAAGTGCAAAAACAGACGAAGTTTATTGCGATTATCCAAAAGAAAATTCAAAGCCTTGTAGAGATTTAGGAGCATTTCAATCTTATACTCAAAGATTAAAAGATAATAAAGCTATGGGAGAATACAGAAAGAAATATCAAAAATTATTTATGCAAGTTAAGAAAAATAAAGAACTTTCAGCTGAATTTGAAACTTGGAAAAAACAAGCTAAAGAAAAAATAAATGATATGAAAAAGGGCAAACTTACCGAAGATGAAGTTTATAAATGGATTATCAAAAGTAAATAAAGAATAATTAAGTTCATTTATTTACAAAATATAATACAAAAGAAAACACACTAAATAAAGTGTGCTTTCTTATATTATATTTCATAAGTTTTCTTTTTAAAAATTCTAAACATTTTGTTTTTCTTATAATATTTTATTTTTCCCTTACTAACTTTGTAAATTCTTCACCTGTTATTGTTCCTTTTTCCATTAACACATCTAATACTTTATCAAACATTTTTTTATTTGTTTTTAGAACACCTTTTACATTTTCATAGCAAGAATCTAATACTTTTTTCTTCTCAGTATCTAGTTTTTGTTCCATTTCCAAACTTGGTTTAATATTTTTAGCACTAAGTAATCCCAATGTTTCTGACATTCCTGCATCTTGGAATATATAATTTATTTTATAAGCAACCTTTTCTAAATCATTCCAACAACCACTTGAAACATTTTCTACACCCAAAAACATATCTTCTGCTGCTCTACCTGCTAATAGTTCTTCAATATCATCTAAATAATCTCTTTTAGTATATATTACTTTTGATTTAGGAATAGTATGAAGTACATATCCTAAAGCACCAGTACCTTCTGGAACAACTGTAATAATCTTTAAATTAGTTTCTCCTTTATAAATATAGTGAATAATAGCATGTCCTAACTCATGTATAGCAATTTTTCTTCTAGTTTCTTTATCTATATCTACTGGAATAACCAAATTATCGTCATTACTAAATGTTTTTTCAACCATTTCCTTTATAGAAGGTATATCTTCAACCATAATTTTGTTAATATTTTCATCAAGTTTTTCATTCATAGAATGTTTTACTAAAATTTCTTGCAATAATTTACCAACAAATCTTCCATTTCCAAAGTTTTCAACACTACTAAAATATTTTAATACTTCCATAATTTTCTCTTTAACATTTTTATTAATTTTTAAAGAGTATTTCTTACATTTTATTTCAAATATTTTGTATAGTTCTTCATCTTTATAATTTTCAAATTCAAAAGTATATCCTATTCTTGATGCAATTCCTGAATTAGAATTAACAAAGTCTTTCATTTCTTTTGTATATCCTGCAAAAATTACAACTAATTCATCTCTGTGATCTTCCATTGCTTTTATTAGTGTGCTAATAGCCTCATGTCCAAAATCTTTTGGATTGTCCTTAGGTGTTAAACTATATGCCTCATCAATAAATAAAACTCCTCCTAAAGCACTTTCTATTACTTTTTCTGTCTTAGGTGCTGTTTCTCCAATATATTCTCCGACCAAGTCTTTTCTTTCAACTTCTACTAATTTATTTATTCTTATACACCCAATATTGTATAACATTTCAGTTACTTTTCTCGCCATTGTTGTTTTTCCTGTACCTGCATCACCATTAAATAACATGTGTAATCTCATTTCTGGTAAACTATTCTCGGCAGTTTTAGATAATTTATTTCTAAATTGAGCATATTTGCCTAATGCAATAATTTCTTTCTTAACATTTTCCATACCAACAATTTCATCAAAAAGTTCACTGATTTTATCTGGATTTCTTTCTCCTGAGGATTGTGTCATAATTTCTTCTATCGTTGGAATACTCTTTTCAGTTAATTTCAATATATCTTTATCTTTTAAATCTAAAGATGCTTGTTTTGTTAATGTTTTTTGTAAGATATTATCAACATATCTACCATTTCCGAAGTTCTTTCTATTTCTTCCAAAGTTGATAATTTCTCTTAATCTCTTTTCTGCTCCTGCATCTATTATAAATCCAATTTTATCTGATTTTAATTTGAATATATCAAACAACTCATCTTCTGTGTAATCTGCAAATTCAAAAGTATATCCTATTCTTGATTGTATTCCTGAATTTGCTCTAATAAATTCTTGCATTTCTTTTGAATATCCAGCAAAAATAACAACTAAATTTCCTTTATTATCTTCCATAGCCTTAATTAATGTACTAATTACTTCTGCTCCAGTTGCTCCTTGTGATTGTGTAAGAGAATAAGCCTCATCAACAAATAGAACTCCTCCTAATGCAGAATTAATTACTCTACCTGTTTTTAAAGGTGTTTGTCCGAGAAAATGGAGCAATTAAATCTTTTGATTCAACTTCTACACATTTATTTTCTTGAATATATCCTAAATCAAATAGTGTTTTTGCTACCATTCTGGCTACTGTTGTTTTTCCAGTTCCCGGATTTCCTAAAAACATCATGTGTAAGTTAAAGTTAGGAATTGTTTTTCCTTGTTCTTCTAATTTCTTTTGTAATTTTAGGAAATTATTTAATTCAATTAATTGTTGCTTAACATTATTCATTCCAATTAAATCTTTAAACATTTCATCTAAAGTAGATTCTTCATATCTTTCTTTAGGTAATATCAGTTCGCTTTTTCTTGAAACATATCCTGCTAAAAACATACTTAAATCTCTGTTTTTGAAAGGAAAGTATTTTCTATTTCTATCTAAATAATCTAAGAATGTTTTTCTCTTATCATCATCTATAAATTTTTTGTGATATTCTGGTAAATTCTTTTCAAAAATGCTTAATATTTTTTCATCTTCAAAATCTTTAAAATAAACTGCTGTATCAAATATATATGGTAATTTAGAATTACTAGCCAAGAACTTCTTTAATTCTAGTGGAGTACCATTTATTATTATGTATTTGCCTTTTGAATTATTAATTAGTGTTTGAATCCTAAATTTGTTGTTTCTTCTTTCAGATGATGCTGCTCCTGAAAAATCATCATTATTGCTTAAATTATCTAAATAATCTTGCAATCCAAGAATTGAATATAAAACATCATCTTCAAATACAATATTAGTATTAAGATTTATATATTTAACTTTGCTTGTACTAATTTTTCCTATTTTATACAAATAATTAGCAACATCATTTGTTATTTTTTCTTTGTCTGTACCTTCTTCACCTATAAAAGCACATCTTAACCCTTTTATACTTGGAATTGCTAATGGATTTAATAGTTCTTCTATATCTTTATCAAATTCCATCTTTTTTAATTCATTATAGTTTCTACTATATATATCGTTTTCTGTTGCATCTTCTGTAAATTCTGCAATTTCTTGTTTTTCGCTATTATTTATATGTTGCAAATAATATAAATATCCAGCAACTAAAATAGGGCAACTAGGCATTTGACAATAATTTGCTTTAGATTCATCTCTGCCTTTGCACAAACAATTTAAACAACTTTTAGGACTGGTCCTAAATACACATGAATATATATCTTCATTTACTATACCCTTAGATAAACTTTCTACTAATCCATTTTTTCTACATACTCCAGTATGTAATATCTTAATATTTCCATTTTCATCTAATTCTTTTTCAACTCTAATCTGATCTAATTCTACTAATTTCCTTGCCATAGCCATAACATTAGGCATAATCTTGTCATAATCTTTACCAGTCCAATCAAATTCAAAATCAATTACTTTTTTATTCTCATTATTTTCTTCCATTGTTTACTCCTTATTATAAATATTAGTGTATTAACATATTTTTTATTGATATTATTCCTGATATTCCATAATATTTTTCGTTTATATCTTTGTCTATATTTGTATTTATATTTTCTTTTGTATTATTATACATATCTTTAACTGATTTATTGGTTTCTACATTTATTTCAATTTCTTTAATATTATCATTATTTTCTTTCAGAATATTTTTTTCAATTATTTCAAACAAATCATGTTTAAATTTTTCATAAAAATCATTTAGTTCTTGGTGTTGAAATCTATTGCATACACTAAAATTTAATGAATCTATACTTCCATTACATTCATCACTATATGTTCCAATAAGTAGTTGTTCTCCAGGAAATTCATCATTTTCACTTTTTTGTCTTTCATAAAAATCATATAGTTTTTCTTTGTTTTTTATTATAATCTCTTTTATTTGAGTTACTATTTTCTCATCTTGTATTATTTCATCTTTTCCTAAACAAACAACACTAATTTGATTATCTCTTAAAGTAATTTCTTTGTATTTATCACTTTGAATAGGGGAAATAGACCCATCTCCTATCCAAAATATAAAATTAGAGTTTATGTTTAATTTATCTATTAACTTATGAAATGCTTTTGATAAATCTGTAGATTCTTTAATTTTTTTGTTTATGCCTATAAGGATAGATTTTATATTTTTCATTTCAACTTCAAAGATTTTGCGATTTTCTTTATTTCCTTCGTTATCAATAAATTTGACTATTTCAAAATAAGCATTTAGATAATCCTTTACTTGAAAATCTTTTAGTGCATTTTGATATGTATTTTCTTGAATATTGCTTAAAGTATAATCACTATGTTCTAAGGCATAGTCGTCCATAAATACACTTTTTTCTAGTATTCCAATTATTTCATGTATAAAATAATATTGTTCATCAATATCATAATCTCTAATATTTGATGGTAGTTCCATTAAATCTAATAAAATTTCTCTATCTGATTTATCTATTACTTTCATATTTTTTTAACTCCTTCATCTACAATTCCATTCCACCAAAATCTTGCATTGGTTGTGGAGGTATTTGTTGAGGCATCTGACCTTGTTGCATTTGTGTAAAATCACCTTGTTGTATATTTCCTTGTTGCATTTCTTGTGTAGGTGCTTGTTTTTGTTGTTCTTCTTGTTCTCTAAATCTTTTTGCTATTTCAGCAGTTTCCCTTTGAATCCTTGCTTTTTCTTCTGGCTCTAATTCCCATGATTTCTTTTCTTGACTTTTTTGTTTAGGTTGAAATGTTTGCTGTTCTGGTGTATTTTTACTGTCATATTGAGATTCTTCTTGTTTTCTTCTACTAAAAGGATTCCTTCTTTTTGAGTTTGTATTAGTATTATAATTTTGTCTAGCAAATCTCGATCTTATTTGATTAAAAAATCGTGAAAATCTGCTTTGTCTTGCTGGTAAGTTTGTTTCGTTATTTGTAGGTTGAATCGTACTATCATATTGTTCCTGACCATACTGGCTTTTTTCGGTTTCTTGTTGTTTATCTATACCTTTATAACATTCTCTTTCTTTGCTTAATAACAATCCCTTTAATACTGTCTTACTTCTCCCATTTTGGTCTATAACACCTTTTTGAGCATCAACCACATAAATATCATTAGGATTTAATAAGACTTCTTGTTCTGCATTATCATAATCTGATAATTGTGTCATATATGAGCCTTGTGTTCCTTTTGGAGCATATATTTCCATAACTGTATCATAATCATCATATTTTGCAAATGATGAATTATATAGGGGAGAGGTACTAGTATAACCTCTATTATTCATGCTTTTACCAATATAATCTTCTGGATTCATTTCACCATTAGTTTTTATTGCTCTATATAATTTCATTGATTGTGGCAATCTTGATTTTGATAAGCCATCATCTAAACTTGCTAATGTACTATCAATATGTTCCAAAGAGTCCATACCTTTAACTGCTGTACAAATTGATGGATAGCAATTATGAGGTATATTCATTTTTTGCATATATTGATTTATCATTTCATAATTTTCGTGTACTGGTCTATTAAAATCCAATGTTCCGATATAATCTTCAATACTAGAAATTTGTTCTTGATTAAGTCCTCTAGTTTGCAATTTACTCATCATATCAGATTTTATTCCATTTTGAATCTGACTCTTATCTGCCGAGCCTCTTTTCATAGATAAAATCATATTACTACCATTACTATATTGATTTATTGCTTTTGCATTATCTACACTTAAATTATTTTTTTCTAATTCTTGCATAAAGTCATCAATTTCTCTAGGACTTACTCCTTGTTGTTGTAATTCATCAATAGAATATCCGTCTGCTAATCCTCTTAATACATTTTGATAATTTCCATCAGAACTAAAGATTTGTGTTAAATCCATATCAGTTTGAAAAGAAGAATATTCTCCATTTAAAATTTCATTAATTTCTGTTTCTGTTAATCCTTGTTTTTGTAACATACTTGATATTTGTTGTGCCTGTTCATTAGACATTTTTAATTGTTCTTTTAACATAAATTATTTCCTCATCATTTGATATTTTATCCTTTATAGTTAGGATTTCCTTTTTTTATTTCTGCATTACAATTAGGGCATTTACAATAAAATGTTTTTTCACTTGCTGGAACATTCCAATTTAACTTAAATTCATTATTACAAACTGGACATTTTACTATTATTGCATTTGACTTTGGCTTTGATATTTCTGTTTCTGTTTTTATTACTTCCTTAGATGTTTCATTTTCTTCCCATGTAAGTGTTTCAAATGCTTTATTTATTATTTCTTCTTTGTCTTTGACAATTCCACCAGATATTGTTATTCTGCAATTATTAACATATCCTATCTTGTAAATTTTGTTGGCTAATTTAGAGTTATTTATATATTTCAAAATATATACTTCTATTGGTATATTGTTGATTTTTTCTTTTCTATATTCGACTTCTTCCATTTTAGCATCACTCTTATTCTTTTCAATCCATTTTTTAGCATCAGATTCTAGTTTTTCTTCTGAATCACATTTAGAAAGCATAACTCTGATTTTTTGAGTATTTCCATCTTTTATTTCAAATACATTTGAACTTGATTTACAATATTCTCCTAATCCTTCTGGAAACTGAAATTTAAAAGTTGGATAACCTTCTATTTCTTGCGAATATTCCTTAAATTTATCTTTTTCATCTTCTACATATTCATTATATGTAACTACATTCTTAAATTTTTCCTTTTCAAAAGGTTGAAATTCTCCTTTGTTAGCCGTAAATTTATTATCATTCTGTGAATTTAATAATTTATTATATTTATCATATATCTCATCAGTATTAGTTGAACTATTTATATCTTTTGTAAAATCATTAAAGACTGATTTATTTAAACTAATATTCTGCAAAAAATTAATTTTTTCTGTTTCAGTTTTGTTTAAATTATCAAAATATTTTTTTATAGTAGTTTGCCAAAACGGATCAGGTCCTGATACCTTATTTATAAGTTCATCTAGTGATTGTTTATTAGTAATATTATTAACATCACTATTCTTTATTTTATTTTGATTTTCACTTGATGGACCATTTACATTATCTTTTCCAAAAACTATTTCTGCTGCCTCTTGTGGAGTTTTTCCTTGTGCAAGAAGTTCATTCATTTTTTTAGTCATTTCTAATGCAGCATCTTGAGCACTTGTATCTTCACTAATACCCTTTAAAGACCATATCATTTGTCCTTTAAGACTATTGTTTTCCACTTCCATAACTCTTTCTATTGTTTCATTGCTTGGAACTTCCCAAGATACATTAATTAAATATCCATTTACTACTAAATAGTTTTGGAATATTCTAATTGTTTTCTCATTTTGTTTTATTAGAACAAATACTTGTCTAATATTTTTTTGTCCTCTTATAACAAATTCTTTTTCTATAGTTGTTCCTTGTTTTTTCATATTTTCAATATTCAAAGTATACGCTTCATCAAATTGGCTCGGATCACATTTTCCATCACATACAATACTAACATTCTCATTACCAGGTGCTAAAAATAAAAATAATGTATTATCACTTATTCCAAACTTACTGTATGCCTCTTTATTAAGTATTTTCCATATTTCAGGAATTTTTAGTGTAATTCCTGTTTTATCATCTTTTAAATCTATATAAAGCATAAATTTCTTATCAAGAGTAATATCATATAAAACCCTATATAGATATTTTGCTAAATCATTGTTCATATTTTCTTTAAGAAGATGTTGTGATTCATTAAATATCATTTGAACAACATTATCACTTACTCCAAGAGGAATGTTGTATTCTGTGAATAATCTATCAATTTCCTCTCTTTTTGAAAATCTAGGCTCTCTATTTTCTTGTTTTGCAATATATGTCAACTCATTTATTGCTAATTCTGTATCAACAAATGATCTACTATAAGTATATAGTGCATTTGCAAGGTCATATATTTTTTTTGTTGTATAATAAAAACCTAATTCTCTATAATATCTTGCCATAAATGAACTTGTATAAATAAATTGATATGCTTTTTCAATTTCTGCTTTATATCTTTCAAGGTCTCCTATACTTCTATATGCAAATGCTCTCTCAAAAATAATTTGTGGACTTACAGGATTCCATTCAGATGCTTTGTTTAGGTACTCAATAGCCTTTCCAAAATTCTTTGTTTCGCTATTTATAAATCCAAGCATCATATAAACATCTGCAATATTTGTAGCAGGTGGCTGTAATTTTTTTGTTGGCTTAAATCTATTAAAAAATATCAATGTTTCTACATAATTGTAAAAAGTATAATATGTATTGTTTTCATCTTCTACATTTTTAATTTGCTCATCATTTATTATCTGTAATAAATCTTGTTCTGCACTTTCATATGCTTTATTTTTTATTTTTTCTTCTACTCTTGTGATTTTCTCTTTATAATCCACTTATACCACTCCTATAATTTAATTTTAAAATATTTCGATTTTATTATAGCATAACTTTAAAAAATTTAATACTATATTTATAAATAATTAATCAAAATTTCCAAAAATTATTATACCAAAAATGTGGCTATCAGCCAATATATATTTTTCAAAAAATAAGACAAAATATTAAATGAGGTATTTAATATGAGAGATAAAGCATATATTCATGATGATGAGTATTATTATTCGATAATAAGAAAAAATATAAGAAAGTATAGACTAGAGAAAAAACTTACACAACAAGACTTAGCAGATATGACAGAATTATCAAGAGAGTATATTTGTAATATAGAAAATGAAAGTAGAAATAAACATGTAACAATATATGTTCTTGGTAGAATTGCAGAATCGCTAAATATTCCAATAACTAAATTTTTTATTGAAAAGTAAAAGAGTTTCCTATTATAGTATATAAAAAACTCTTTATTTGTTATACATATTTTTTATGATTTAGCAAAGAATTTTATTTGCTTGTTCCTTTTATCTTTCTAAATCCCATTCTTTTTCTTTATCTTCTTTTTGTATTTGCTTTTCAGCATCTAGTAAAATATGGTTTTCTTTTTGAAAATCTCTAATTAGGTAATCTTCTGCACCCATATCAAACTTTTTGCAAACCCAATGAACAAAAATGTGTATTGTATCTTTAAATCTATCTATTACATTTTTTAGATAGTTATTCTCATTTTCTAATTTGTTTATTTTGTGTTTATAAGTCCATTCCAAATCTCTTTCTTTTTTACTATATGCAGATTTCATTTCATCTAACTGATTATGCATATCTTTATTATCTGCAATAATGTCCTGTCTTTCTCTTTCATATTTTTCAGCTTTTTCTACTATTCTCGCTTGTCTTGATAGTTCTTGTTGTAAAATTAAATTGTCTTGATATAAGTCATTTATCAAGTCATCTTTTGGCTTTATTATCTCTTCAATTATCTTTTCATCTCTCTTTTTAGAAAATCTCATTACATTTATATCTTCTAAATTAGGAACATCTGGCAATTCAAGTTTTATATTCTGCAATTTTTCTTTTGTCTTTTCAAAGTTAGTTATATCCTTATATTCCTTTAAGTTTATATGTTTTCTTCCTGTTTCTTCTACTGCAACACCTCGTTCTAATTGAAAGTTATGATCTACCATATATTTGTGAAAAGCATTTTGTAATTGTCTATAACTATCTTTTTCTTTCCAAAATTCACTACAAGCAAGTTTATCAATATTATTTCCTTTTCTATCTGTCGTGTGAACTACTGGCAAAAAAACAAGGTGCATATGTGGAGTTTCCTCATCCATATGCACCTTTGCAGACATTATATATTGCTCTCCTAAATTTTTATATTCTGCAACAAAGTTATATGCAGTTTCAAAATATCTTTTTGTTTCTTCTTCTCCTATTTCATCAAAGAATTGTTTATCAGAAGTAATTATATATTCACAAGCAATATTACTAACTACTTTTATTTGTCCTTTTAGGTTGTATTCTTCTTTAAGTCTATCAAACTCTTTGTCGTATCTGTATTTTGGACTTTTTATTGAATAATTCAAATATGATTTATCTTTATCTATATTTTCATTTGAATAATTCTTGTTTTTTCTTTCGTTATGTCTGTATATTCCTTTTAGATTTTCTCTTTTGTATTTCGTGTTTCTAATAATCGCAAAACTCATATTCTTTAACCTCCTTTTAATTCATTCAGCCATTTTTTTCGGCTCGTATAACGGGCGATAGCTTGGCTATCGTAAGGGGTAATACAAGCAAAAATACAAGGTGCTTTTCTAGTAGCAATTCACATATAGAAACCACCTCTGCACCTCGTATTTTTACATTGTATTGTAACACACTACAACACTTTTTTAGCCTAATGGCAAAAAGTGTCAGTGTGGCAGGGACACCCCACACCCCAAAAACTAAAAATTGCTACCTTGCATTTTTTAGTTTTTTCATAAAAATACTACTTACGTGTATTTTTATACTTAACCATAAACTTGCTATCTGCAATTTATGGTTAAGAGAGCCAAGAAAAACATATTACATATTTTTTCTTTGGCTCTGTTTGAAACCTATTCGGTTTCAAACTTGCAAAATAAAAGCATAGGTTTTACTAATAACAAAACCTACACTTTATATTTTGCTTTATAGCATATCTACGATGTAAAATTATTATTTGCATATAGACTATTCCAATCAAAGCCTTCTTTATCATAATCTCTTTGTTCATAATTGCAATATCCCTTTTTATTATTATTTTTATATTTATTTATATTATATTTATTATCCTTAAACTTTTCTTCAATAGGGTATTGAAGTTTTGTTGGTGAGGGTATTAAACTTTTGTTAAATAGGGTATTTAACTTTTCTTCAATAGGTATTAACTTTCTTACATCTACTTCTTTACTATTCTCTTTGTATATCATTTCTATATTGATATATTCTTTATCTTTTAATGAATTTACTAATTTTGATACTTGTGTTACTGATATATTTAATAACTCACTTATAGTTTTATTGGTACAAAAGCAATATCCTTTTTCTTGACTTAAAAATATTATTAGAGAATATATGTGTTTTTCTTTATCACTTAAATTTTTATCTGTTAATACTTCTATTGGAATCCATAATCCTTTTAAATTTAGATTTGACATTTTAATAACCTCCTTCCTCATAAATTCTTTCGCACCACAATGCCTTTATTTTAATTTTCATATTTAAAGTAGTATAAGTTTATATCTTAAATTTGTAGATAAAAAATTGCCATAAAAAAAACGCCTTGAATTTAATTTCTTAAACTCAAAGCGAAATTCTTATTTATTTTCTATAATAAACCACCATCTAAATAGTTTCTTCCACCATAATATATATGTGCTACATAAACTATTTTCTCTGGCTCATCTATGGTATATAAAATAACATAGTTATTTACAACCATTCTTCTATATTGTCGTTCTGTTCTATCTGTCTTTTCTATTTCTGTACACATTTTTGGAGAATTTTCTAATAAAAGAACATTATATATTACTTTTTCTCTTAATCTATTTGAGGCATCTATATTTTTTAATTTATTAGAAATATAGTCGCATATTTCTTCAAACTCGTCTAAAAATTGGTCAGCTAATTTTATGCTATATTCCATATTTCTCTTTCCATCCTTTAAATACTTCTCTAGCATCTTTTACTCTGCCATTTCTTATATCATCTTCTGCCTTTAATAGATGTTCTTCTATATCTTCCTTTAATAATTTTTCTCTATATTCTTCCATTTTCATAATTACAATATCATTATTATTCATAGCAATAACCATTTCCCCATTTTGATTTACTGCCGTTTTTAAATCTTGTATATTTGTTACTTGTATCATATCAATACACCTCTCTTTACTATACTATAAATAGTATAGCATAAATTTTACTATTTTTGAATAGTTTTTAATAATTTTCTAAAATTATTATTTGTAAATAATTTCATTATATACGATTTCTTCGGCTTGTCCTTTAATCGCATTCATTGTACCAACCCAGTATAATGGATCAGAGTTTTTCATTTCTTCGGTTAAGTCGCTTTTTTCTTTCAATTCTTCAATAATTTGATTAACTCTTTTTGTTGCAATTTCTTGTATCTCTTTTAAGTGTTTAGTTAAAGTTCCTTCCATTAACATTATTGTATATTCTGTTCTCTTGTGTTCTTTCAAGTAGGTTAATCTCATTCTACCATATTTATTTAATTGTATTTTCTCTTGCATTGGTATTACTAAATTTGGTATATAGTAATCTCCTTGTCTTACATATTCAATCCCTGTTTTTTCATCAATAAACCTTTCTTTTAATTCTTTCTTTTCCATAACTTTTACCTCCATAATTTTTTATTTTTAAGTTCAAAAAAAGATGAACTTTTAAATTCATCTTCTAAATATTTGAAAATTTATGATTTTGACTAAATTGTTTGTAGGAGGAAACCTTTGTTATTACTAGATTTTATAAATTCGTCATAACAGAATATGGTTGTGATAATTAAGGCTATAAGCGTTATTCCGCTTATTTTGTGTTTTTACTTTTTGCATTTTTAAAATCCTCCTTCTTTCTCTTTGGTTCGTTTACTTATTAAGTTTATCAAATTAAATTAAACCTTGCAATAGCTTTGATAAAAATGTAATATATTTGTAACATTTCTCTAAACTGCATGCTTTTTTAGGGGGTCCCAAAAAGTTTAGAAAAAAGAACAATAAAAAATTCGGCTATGCCGAATTTTTTTATTTCTCTTTTGCTGCTTTTACTAATCCCACAAATAATGGTGCAGGATTGTTTGGTCTTGATTTTAATTCTGGATGGAATTGTCCTGCTATAAAGTATGGATGGTCTTTTTTACTCATTTCTACTATTTCAACTAGGTTTCCATTTGGTGATGTTCCAGAGCAGATTAAACCTGCTGCTTCTAATCTTTCTTTATAGTCATTGTTGTATTCATATCTGTGTCTGTGTCTTTCTGATATTTCTGTTTTGCCATAAACCTCATGAGCTAGTGTTCCTTCTTTTATACTACAAGGATATGCTCCAAGTCTCATTGTTCCACCTTTTTTGTCTACTCCTTTTTGTTCTTCCATTATGTGTATTAATGGATTTTGAGTATTTTCGTCAAATTCTGCAGAGTTTGCGTCTGAAATTCCTAGTACATTTCTTGCATATTCTACTACCGCCATTTGCATACCTAAGCATATTCCTAAAAATGGTATTTTGTTTTCTCTAACATATTTTATTGTTTCTATTTTTCCTTCAATTCCTCTATTTCCAAAGCCTCCAGGAACAACTACTGCTTGTATTCCTTCTAGTTTTTGAGCAACATTTTCGCTATTTATTGTTTCTGAATCTATTAATTTTATTTCTACTTTTACATCATTTGCAAATCCTGCATGGTATAAGCTTTCCATTACTGAAATATACGCATCTTCTAGTTTTACATATTTTCCAACTATTGCAACTGTTACTTTGTTATCTTTATCTATTTTTCTAATTCTTTCAACTAAAGCTTCCCATCTTGAATTATCTGGTACATATTTATCTAGTTTTAAATGATTACATACTTCTTTTGCTAATCCTTCTTCTTCTAGCATTAGTGGTACAGCATATAAACAATCTGCTGTTTTATTTGGAATTACGCTTGTTTTACGCACATTGCAGAACATTGATAATTTTTCTCTTATTCCATCTGGAATGTCTAATTCTGTTCTGCAAACTATTATATTAGGTTGAATTCCCATACTTTGTAATTCTTTTACAGAGTGTTGTGTTGGTTTTGATTTTATTTCATTTGATCCTGTAATGTATGGTAATAATGTAACATGAATATATAAAACATCTTCTGGATTTTTTTCTAATCCTACTTGACGAATTGCTTCTATTATTGAAAGCCCTTCAATGTCTCCTACTGTTCCTCCAACCTCTGTTATTACTATGTCTGTGTCTGTATTTTCAAATGAATATATTCTTTCTTTTATTTCATTTGTAATATGCGGAATTACTTGAACTGTTTTTCCTAAGTAATCTCCTCTTCTTTCTTTTTCTATTACTGATGAATAAATTTTCCCCATTGTAACACTTGAGTTTGTTGTTAAATTTTCATTTATAAATCTTTCATAATGCCCTAAATCTAAGTCTGTTTCTGCTCCATCATCTGTTACAAAAACTTCCCCATGTTCATATGGATTCATAGTTCCTGGGTCTACATTTATATATGGGTCAAATTTTTGAATTGTTACCTTATACCCTCTATTTTTTAATAATCTTCCAAGTGATGCAGCTGTAATTCCTTTTCCTAATCCTGATACAACTCCACCTGTTACAAATATGTACTTTGTGTTCATTTATTTATACCTCCCAAAACAATAAAAAAAGATTAAAAAATGTACCAACTTTCGCGGTTTTTTTTAATCTTAATTTATTGTAACAGATTTTTAAGATATTGTAAATAGTTTTTTATAATTTTTACTATTATACCTCCATTATAATTGGTATAATCATTGGGTCTCTCTTTGTTTTCATGAAAATGTAATCTCTTAAATTCTCTCTTAGGTTAGCTTTTATTGTTCCCCAATCGCGAATTCCTTGATTTTCACATTTTCTTATTTCATGTTTTACAACTGATTTTACATCATCCATTAGGTTTTCAGATTCTCTTACATAAACAAATCCTCTAGATATTACATCTGGACCTGCTATTACTTCACCTGTTGAAGAATCCATTGTAAGAACTATTACAATTAGTCCATCTTGTGATAAATGTTGTCTATCTCTTAATACAATATTTCCAACGTCTCCAACACCTAAGCCATCTACAAATATTTTTCCACTTTGTACGCTTCCATTTATTTTTGCTTCTTCTTCACTTAATTCTAGCACTCTACCATTTGACATCATTATGATATTGTCTTTGTTAATTCCCATACTTTGAGCGGTCTCACTATGTGCTTTTAATTGTCTATATTCACCATGAACTGGTATAAAGAATTTTGGTTTTGCTAGTGCCATGATTAATTTTTGTTCTTCTTGGCAAGCATGTCCTGAAACGTGAACATCTGCAAGTGAACTATATACAACCTCTGCCCCTATTTGCATTAAGTCATCTATAACTTTTGAAATGAATTTTTCATTTCCTGGTATTGGTGTTGCAGAAATTATTATTAAATCATTTGGTGTGATTTTTACTTTTCTGTGATCACCTGCTGCCATTCTTGTTAAAGCTGACATTGGCTCTCCTTGGCTTCCTGTTGTAATTATTACAAGCTGGTCATCTGTATATTGATTTATCATGTCTATATCTATAAATAAATTTTCTGGACATGCAATATATCCTAACCTTCTTGCTGTTTCTATCATGTTTATCATACTTCTACCACAAACTGCAATTTTTCTGCCGTTTGCCACAGCTGAATTAACAATTTGTTGAACTCTGTGGACATTTGAAGCAAATGTTGCTACAACTATTCTTTTTGTACAATGTAAGAATAATTTTTCAAACAATCCACCTACTGTACTTTCAGACATTGTAAAGCCTTTTCTTTCAGCGTTTGTACTATCTGACATAAGAGCTAAAACACCTTGATTTCCTATTTCTGCAATTCTCCCTAAATCCATTAGTTTACCATCTATTGGTGTATAGTCTACTTTGAAATCTCCTGTGTGAAGTATAGTTCCAACTGGTGTGTAAATTGCAAGCATTACAGAGTCTGGAATACTATGTGAACTTCTTATAAATTCTACTTTAAATTTTCCAAGTGTAATTGTTTGCCCCTGTGCAACTTCCACCAATTTGGTGCTATTTACTAATCTGTGTTCTTCTAATTTGTTTGTAATTAGCCCACATGTTAATTTTGTAGCATAAATTGGTGTGTTTATCTTTTTTAAGAAATATGGAATTGAACCTATGTGATCCTCATGTCCATGTGTTATTACCATTCCTCTTAATTTGTCTACATTCTTTTCAACATAAGTAACATCTGGTATAACTAGGTCAATTCCTAGCATGTCGTCTTCTGGGAAAGAAATTCCACAGTCTACAATTATCATGTCATCTTCATATTCGAAAACTGTAATATTTTTGCCTACTTCATGCAATCCACCAAGAGGTATCACTTTTAATTTTGATTTTTTGAATATTGAAGTATCGGCTAAAATACTTTTATTTCTTCTTTCCGGCATTTTTGCAATTGCTCTATTATTATTGGTATTTGTAATTGATTTTGTTTCATTTTTTTGAACTAATGATTTTTGTTTATTGTTTGTTTTTGTCACTTGTCTTGTTGCTGTTTTTGCTAAATCTCTCTGTTCTTCTTGATTTGATTTTACGCTTCTTGTTCTTCGTTGTGTAGTTTTATTTTCTGTAGTTTTATTAACTACATTTTCCCCTTCTTTTTTAACATTTTTTCTTACATAAGGTCTCCTAGGTTTTCTTGTACCTTGATTTTCGTTTGTTATTTTATTATTTTTTTCATCCATAAAAAATACGTATGATTATATATCATACACTCTCCTTTCCATTTAATATAATTATTTACAAATCTCATCCTTTAATACAATTCGCTTTTAAAAAGCTTAAAAATCTCTTACTTTGCCCTCTTGGCAATCGCTGATAATTATTATACTACTTTTTATTTTAATTGTCAAATTTCATTATGTTAAGTATATAAAAAATACGGCTATTGCCGTATTTTTTTGTTTTTTATTTCTTATTTATTTATTGCTAATATTTTGTATTTCATTATTCCAGCTGGTGCATGTACTTCTACTGTTGCATTTTTCTTTGCTCCAAGTAATGCACTTCCTAATGGTGATTCATTTGATATTTTGTTTTCTGCTAAATTTACTTCTGTTGAACCTACTATTGTATAGTCGATTTTTTCATCAAATTCAATGTCTAATACTTTTACAGTATTTCCTATTTGTACTGTTTCTGTATCAATTTCTTTTTCATCAATTATTTTTGCATGTCTTATTTTATTTTCATACTCTGCTATTTTAGCTTCGTTTTCAGCTTGTGCATTTTTAGCTTCATCATATTCAGAGTTTTCAGATAAATCTCCAAATCCTAATGCAACTTTTATTCTTTCAGCAATTTCTGCTCTTTTTTCTGTTCTTAAATAGTTAAGCTCTTGCTCTAATTTATCGAAACCTTCTTGGGTTAAAATTACTTCTTTTTCTTCCATTTTTCATTCTCCTCTCGATTTTGCAATATAATAATTGCAAAAGAATTGAGGTTAACTCAATTCTTTCTAAATTTACTTAATATATATTACGGCAGATTTACCAATTTGTCAAGTATTTATTTTAAAAGTTCTTTTGAACCTTTTAGATAATCATATCCCGAAAAAATTGTTGCAATTGTTTGAGCTATCATCATTATTGTTACAAATGCATTTATGCATAATTCCCAACCTGTTAATGTTCCTGCAAAGCATGTTCCAAATGCATTTGTATCTAAAAATGCTGCTATTATTGCAATCATTTGAGTTACTGTTTTTAATTTTCCCCAAACTGATGCTGCAATTACTTTTCCACCTTTTTCTACTGCTACTAGTCTATAACCAGAAACAATAAATTCTCTTGTTAATACTATTATTGGTATCCATGCTGGAAGATGGTTATTTTCAACTAATATAAGCATTGCTGCTAATACTAATATTTTATCTGCTAATGGGTCTAGGAATTTACCAAATGTAGTAACTTGTTGTCTTGACCTTGCAATATAGCCATCTAATTTATCTGTAATAGATGCAATTATAAAAATTGCATCCATTATTAAAAAACTAATTGATATTCCATTCCAATCCCCTGTAATTCCTAGAAAAGGAATTATAACCATAATTGGTACTAATATTATTCTAAAAATTGTTAATTTGTTTGGTAAATTCATTTGCTATATTCCTTTCTTTATTGTAATAATTCAATAGCTTTTTGCATTTGTGTATCTGCAGCTGGTTCAACCTTTAAGATATTTGTTACAGTTTCTGGTAATTCTACAACAATATCTGGTTCAACTCCAATCTTATGAATTTTATTTCTGTTAGGTGTTTGATACTCTTCTGTTGTAATTTTTAAACCACTGCCATCTGGTAATGTTAAAATTTCTTGAATTACTCCTTTACCATAAGTTTTGGTTCCAACTATTTTTGCTTTTCCCAAATCTTTTAAAGCTCCACTTAATATTTCAGAAGAACTTGCTGTATTTTTATTAACTAATACAACTATTGGCATATTTATTATAGGATTTTGTTTTGCTTTTTTTATTTCTTCTTTTCCATTTTTATCAACTTCATATAATAAAACTGAATCTTTATCTGCTATATAGTCTGCTATATTTAAGGCTTCGCTCACAATTCCTCCACCATTATTTCTTAGGTCTATTATTAAGCTTTTAATATTTTGAGCTTGTAATTTTTCAAACTCTTCTTTAAATTGTTTTGCTGTATCTTCATCAAAAGAAGAAATTTGGATATATCCTATATTATCATTTACTATACTTCCTTCAACTTGATTTACTACTATTTTTTTTCTCGTAAATTCGTAATTCAAAATTTCTGTATCTCTTACAATTTCTAATTTTACAATTGTTCCTTCTTCTCCTTTAATTTTTGCAGAAATTGTATTTAAGTCATCTGCTGTGTATTCTATTCCATCAACAGATTTTATTAAATCACCTGGTTGAATTCCCTGTTCCTCTGCTGGAGTTCCATTTATTGTTCCTAAAACTTGTATCATGTTTTTATCTGTATTCTTTGCCATGTAAATACCTATTCCAACAAAGTTCCCTTTTGTATCTTCTAGATAGTCCTTCATCTCCTCTTTTGAAATGTATTCTGTATATGGATCATTTAAACCTTCTATGTAACCTTTTATAGCTCCTTCTTCAAGCTTGTTTTCATCAACTTCTCCTAAAAAGTATTTGTCAATTACAGTTTTATATTTATTTAGTTTATTTTCAATGTTTTCATTTTTTTCAGAAGATGTAACCAACACGTATTTTCCTATTTGCTTTCCGTTTAAAAAAATACAGAAAATTCCAAGTGTTGTAATCATAAATGTAATAAACACTGTAAAAATTATTATCATTGTAATTTTATATCTTTGATTTTTCTTAAATGTCTTTTCGTTCTCTTCCATTTACTAATCCTATGTATTATTTACATAGGCCTCCTTTCAGTTTTTATAGTTTCTTATAATTATTAATCCAATATGTAAAATGTGTGTGAGGCCGCGTAGGCGTAGCGCAGTGGAGCGGTGAAGCGACCTGTCATAATAAAATAAGGAAGGTCGCGACAACAAGGCCAAACGGATTTTACATATTGGATTATTGTTATATATCTATAATATAAATGATATTATTAACTATGGCAAATATGACATAGGATTTACCCTACAACTATATGTACCAGGACTTGTTCTTACTTCAAAATGTAAGTGCGGACCTGTTGAATTTCCTGTTGATCCAACCCTCATAATTTGTTGTCCCTGTTTAACTGTTTGTCCTTCTGAAACACAAATTGACCCCATTTGTCCATGTGCATATAATGTGTATAATCCATTATAATGTGCAATTATAACATGATTTCCATAGCTTGTGGTCCAAGCATTTGTAGTAACAACTATACCATCTGCAACAGCATAAACAGGTTTACCATTTACACCAGAAGCGCCAAAATCCACAGCTCCATGATAAGCTCCTGATGAATAATACATGCCTGTTGTAACATAACTATTAACAGGTTTTATGAATCCAGCACTACTTTTAGATGTTGATGCTGATGAACCTGAACTAGAACTTGAACTAGAGCTTGAGTTACTACTTGAGTTTTTTGCAGCTTCTTCTTGTTGTTTTTTAAGAGCTGCAGCAATAGCTGCTTGTTTTGCTCTAATTTGAGCATCTAAGCTTTCATTTGCTTTTTTCAATTCTGCTATTTTTGATTCTAATTCTTTTTCCTCATCATTTAATTGAGAAACATATTTATTCTTATTTGCTTTTGCAGAATTTAATTGTACAGCAACACTTTGTTTACTTGCTTTTTGTGTTACTAATTCTCTTTTTCCTGTTTCTAAATCCTCTTTTGCTTTAGCAATTTTTTGTTTTTCATTTTCAATGCTATCTAATAATTCTGTGTCGTAAGAAGCAATTTCTGTTGCTAAATAGTAGTTTGATATTAAGTCTACTAAATTTTCAGAAGATAATAAGAAATCTAAATAAGAAGTTTCTCCTGCTTCATATAATGCAACTAATCTAGCTTCTAAAGCTTTTTCTTGCTTATCATAATCTTCTTCTGATTTTTTCAAATTTGCTTCTGCTTCTTCTATTTTTTTATTTGCAGCATCTATTTGAGCATCTAATCCTTGAATTTGATTCTCATATTGTGTTATTTGAATATTTAATTTTTCTACTTCCTTTAGAGTTGCATCTTTTATTTTTTCAACTTCTGTCTCTCTTTCTTGTATTTCTTTAATCAATGCATTGTTCTCATTTTTCTTATTTTGTTCAGCAGTATAGTCATTGCTATTAGCTGCTAAGGAAGCATTTGTGTATAACACCATTACTGCAATTAAAATTACACCTATTATTTTTTGAACTATATTTTTCATATGTTCCTCCTATTTTCATTTTTAGAATTTTCATATTTAATTACTTGTTGTTTCTTTGTTTGAGTCTTCTATAGTTGTAGTATTGTTTATTTCAGCTGTATTTTCTGTATTTAATGCTTTTTCTAATTTTTCTTTTAAATATTCTGGTATTTTATCTCCTGTTATATATTCCATTGGATTTGTTACAACACCATTAATCCTTACTTCAAAATGAGCATGTGGACCAGTTGAATATCCTGTTGAACCAACTTTCAAAACAGGTTTTCCTTTTTTTACAAGTTGTCCTACTCTTACCAAAATTTCAGAACCATGTGCATATAATGTAGAAATTCCGCCTCCATGGTCGACCATAACCATGTTTCCATATGCTGGATTAAAATATGCTTTTGTAACAATTCCATCATTTGCAGCTACAAAATCTGCACCCATTGGAGCTCCTACATCAACTCCAGTATGTAATTTGTACACCCCTGTTATTGGGTGAACTCTCATTCCATAATTTGATGTGATTGTTGAATATCCTGGAATTGGCCATGTCATTAATCCACCAACATAGTCAGCTAGTAATCCGTCTGCTAAAGCTGTTTTTAGTATTTCTCTATTAACTTCTTCATATTGAAATTTGTATTCATCTATTTTTGCTTGAACTTCTTTTTCTTGTTCTGTTAATTTTGTTATGTAGTTTTCTCTTAATATTTTAGTATTTTGAAGTATTTTAGAATTCTTTTCTTGACTTGTTTTCATTATGTTTAATTGTGCTAAGTTTTCGTCTAAATGTTGTTTAGCTAGTTCAATTATTTGTTTCTTTTCTTCTACTTCCTCTAGTAGTTGTGTATCATAAGATGCAATTTCTGTAACTAAAACATAGTTTGAAAGGAATTCTGATAAGTCTGCTGATGAAAGAATTACATCTAAATATTGTGTTTCTCCTGCTTCATATATTGCAACAAGCCTTGCTTCTAAAAGTTTCTTCTGTTTTTCGTAATTTTGGGTTGCAACTTTTAGTTTTTGTTCTAGCTTTTTATTGTTCTGAGTTATTTTTTCAATTTTATTTGTTAATTCTTCTAAATCTTTTTGAACTTGTTCTATTTTTTCATCTATAATTTGAATTTGTTGTAAATTTTCTGTTAGTTCGTCTTGGACTTCGTTTAAGTCTTGTCCAACTTCTTGCATTTTGTTTTGTAATTCTTGCTGTTGTTCTTGTAATTGAGAGAGGTCTTTGCTTGTTTCATTTGTTTCGCTTGCTGTATTATTTTCAGCATAGCTCATACTGCTAATACTGCATATTATAGCAATTAGCACTATACTTATTAACTTTCGCATTTTGACCTCCTTTTATTATTTTTTATAAGAACTATACTTTCAAATATTTTCTCATTGAAATTATACTTCCTATAGCTCCAATTCCCATTCCTAGTCCCATATAAGTTACTAAGATATAATTAAACATATCTGCAAATGGAAGTAAGCTTATATTCATACGTTTAATAAAATCAGCGTTAACAATTGCATCTGCTAGCATATTATATAATAATCCTATAAGTATTATAGAAATAGCACTTGCAAAAATACCAATAATCATACCTTCAACGATGAATGGCCATCTAATAAAATTATTTGTTGCCCCCACATATTTCATAATTGATATTTCTTTTCTTCTTGCATGAACTGTAAGTTTTATTGTATTTGCTATAATAAACATTGAAATGAATACTAATAAAATCAAAAGCACTCCTGTTACAATTCTTATCCATTTAGCTAACCCTAATAATGTTGTTACAGTTTGATCTCTACTTGTTATTTTTTTAACATTATCCATTCTACCGATTTCATCTTGAACTTGTGGACTATACTTTAAATCTGTTAAGGTAACTACATAAGATTCTGGGAATATATTATTTTCCCCTTCAAAAGTTGCTAATAAATCTTGTTTTTCCTTAAATCTTTCCTTCATCGTTACAAGGGCCTCTTCTTTTGTTACTCTTGTAACTTGATTTACTACAGGTACACCATCTATTTTTAACTCTCTTATTTTATTGCCTAACTCTGTAATTTGTTCTTCTGTAACATCTTTATTTATAAAGACTTGCATTCCTTGTCCTGCTTCAACTTCTTTTACGAGATGATTAACATTTTCTCCTAATAATAGAAATACCCCAAAAATAATCATTGTTGCACACATTATCATAAGTGAGGCTCCTGTTGATTTCTTGTTTTTAAATACATTTCGAAATCCTTCTCCAATAAAATATCCCAATCTACTATATTTCACTATCATAACCACCTTTTTTATCATCTCTTATTATGTCGCCTTTATTAATCTGTATAACCCTCTTTTTCATCTTATCCACTATATCTTTGGCATGTGTTGCAACAACCACGGTTGTTCCTCTCATATTTATATCGTTTAATAGGTTCATAATGTCCCAAGCTGTGTCTGGGTCTAGGTTTCCAGTAGGCTCGTCTGCTATTAACATTGATGGATTGTTGACTAATGCTCTTGCTAAAGCTACTCTTTGTTGCTCTCCACCAGAAAGCTCATTTGGATACATTTTTGCTTTTCCACTTAAGCCTACTAATGAAAGTACCATTGGCACTTGTCTTCTTATATGTCTTGGTGTTGCTCTAACTATGTACATTGCATAGGCAACATTGTCATATACTGTTTTATCTGGTAAAAGTCTGAAGTCTTGGAACACTACTCCCATGCTTCTTCTTAAATATGGAACTCTACTTTGTTTTAAAAATGTTGTGTCTTTTCCATTTATTATTATATTTCCAGATGATGGCTCTTCTTCTTTTAATATTAGTTTTATTAGTGTAGACTTACCACTTCCAGAAGTTCCTACTAAAAATGCAAATTCTCCTTTTTCTATTACAAAATTAGCATTTTTAACAGCCTTTGTTCCTGTATCATAAGTCTTTGAAACATTTCTAAATTCTATCATTATTGTTATTCTCCTCTTTATTTTTTCTATATTCTATCATTATAATATTATTTTTGAATTACGCGTAAGCGCTCAATCGTTAAGAAATTTATTCAATTATATAATAACAATAAAGGTAGAATTTTGCAATACTTTTTTCAACAAAAATAGTAAGAAAATGTTGGTTTTTTTACATTTTCTTACTATTATCTCTTTTTTTCTCGATTTTGCATTTTTCACAGAAAATTCACAATTGATTTATACATTTTTAAAGTGTTCCATTTTGCATTTCTTTTATTATATCTTGGCTTGTTATTCCAAAGTATTTCATTAAATCTTCTGCTTTTCCTGATTTTCCAAATGTATCTTTTATTCCTAATCTTGTTAATTTTGCAGGATATTCTTCTGTTAGCACTTCTGCTATGGCAGAACCCAACCCACCTATTATACTGTGATCTTCTATTGAAATTAGTTTTTTAGTTTCTTTTGCACATCTTATGATTGTTTCTCTGTCTATTGGCTTGATTGTGTGAATATCAACTACTCTAATATTAATTCCTTGTTTTTCTAATTCTTCTTTGGCTTTTAAAGCTTCTGAAACAGTTACTCCTGTTGCAAATACTGTTGTATCTGTTCCTTCTCCTATTTGAATTGCTTTTCCAATTTCAAATTTTTGTGTTTCTTCATAGATCATAGGTGTTGCAAGTCTTCCAAGTCTTAAATATACAGGACCTTTTATTTTTGATATTTCTTCCACTGCCCATTTTGTTTGTGTGTCATCTGAAACTGACATCACTGTAATGTTTGGAAGTGTTCTCATCAAAGAAATATCTTCTATCATTTGATGTGTTGCACCATCTTCTCCCACAGTGATTCCAGCGTGTGTAGCGCATATTTTTACATTTAAATTAGGATAACACACACTATTTCTTATTTGGTCATAAGCTCTTCCTGCTGCAAATACTGCAAATGTGCTTGCATATGGTATTTTTCCACATGTTGACATTCCTGCTGCCGTTCCTATCATGTCTGCTTCTGCTATTCCTATATCAAAAAATCTCTCAGGAAATTCTTTTGCAAATATGCTTGTTTTTGTTGCTCCTGCTAAGTCTGCATCTAGCACAACTATATCTTTATTTTTTCTTCCTAATTCAGCTAATGCTTCTCCATAGCTTTGTCTTGTAGCTTTCTTTTCTTCTTTCATTATCTAGCACCTCCTAATTCTTCCATTGCAATTTTGTATTCTTCTTCACTTGGTGCTTTTCCATGCCATTCTGCCTTGTTTTCCATGAATGAAATGCCTTTTCCCTTAATTGTTTTTGCTATTATGCATGTTGGTTTTTCTTTTACATTTTTTGCTACATCAAAGGCATCTATTATTTCTTGAATATTGTGTCCATCTATGTTTATTACTTGAAATCCAAAGCTTTTAAATTTTTCATCTATTGGGTATGAGCTCATTACTTCTTCTATTGTTCCATCTATTTGTAAATTATTATTGTCTACAATTACACATAAATTGTCTAGCTTGTATTTGTTTGCTGTCATTGCAGCTTCCCAAATTTGGCCTTCTTCTATTTCGCCATCTCCTAAAATGCAATAAACTCTATAATTTTTGTTGTCCATTTTCCCTGCTATTGCCATACCATTTGCGGCAGATAAACCTTGTCCTAAAGAACCAGATGTCATATCTACTCCATCAACTTTATTCATGTCTGGATGCCCTTGTAAATTGCTCTCTATATTTCTAAATGTTTTTAATTTTTCTACATCAAAAAATCCTCTATTTGCTAAAGTGCTATATAAAACAGGAGCACAATGTCCTTTTGAAAGTACTAGTCTATCTCTATCTTCCCACTTTGGATTTTTTTCATCTATATTCATTTGATTAAAGTATAATACTGTTAGAATATCTGCAATTGAAAGCGAGCCTCCTGGATGACCAGATTTATTGCTATAAACCGCTTCTATTATGCCTTTTCTCACTTCTTTTGCCTTTTCTTCTAACTCATTTATATCAGTTATTTTCATATTTAAAAATTCCTTTCAAATTTATTTTCATTTCCTAAAGCAATTTTATACCAAAAAAGAACACTTGTAAAGTGTTCTTTTTTATAATTAAACTTTTCACTTATAAATTATCATTAAAACTTTTCTTATATTCTTCTACTTTTCCTTCGTCAACTTTTCCAATTTTAAACAATATCTGTTCATTTAATATTTTATATACTACATCTGTTTTTACAATACTATCTTTATGCAATCCATTTTCCTTATTTCTTTCCAATAATATATTTTCCTTATATTTTATTTTTTCTATATTTGAAGAAATGAGCATTCCAAAATTTTCAATTGGAACAGCAAGATTATTTTGGTCTATTATTACAAATAAATGATTTTTTCCCATTGCACCAGTTTCATATTTATATTCATTAACAAAAACTATATCACCTATAGTATAATAATTATACTTTTCAGTTGAATCCATTACTACATTTTCGACTTTCCCCTCATGCCATTCTTCTTCTACTGGATATTCTTCAAATGCTTCTTTTAAATCTCTAACTTTATTATGTCTATATGCATTTTTAATAAATTCACTTTTATTATCTTCCATTCGCTTTTTCTCCTTTCTCCTAAAATATAAGTATATTTTGAGTTTCCAATATCCTTCAAGGTTTATTTTTACCTTTTATTATAGAATAACACAAAATGTCGAATTTTGCAATAATTTTTCATCGCAAAATTCGACATTTTTAGTTCTAAAATTTAATCATTAAATAACTGATTAAATTGAGCTTCGTTTATTTTTTCTTGTCTAATTAAAGTTTCAGCAATTAAATCTAATTTATCTCTATGTGCTATAAGTAGTTCTATTGCTTGTTTATATGCTGTATCTATTAATTTCTTAACTTCAGCTCCAATTACATCTCCAATGTTTTCTCCAAACATTTGCATTTCGTATGGTTCTTTTCCCTGGAAGTCTATTGGACCTAGAACTTCACTCATTCCATATTTTGTAACCATATCTCTTGCAATTTGAGTAGCTACTTCTATATCATTTGAAGCTCCTGTTGAAATATCATTTATTACTAATTCTTCTGCTGCTCTACCACCAAGTAATGCAATTAGTTTTTCTTTCATTTCTGTTTTAGATATATAATATTTATCATCATCAGATTTATACATTGTGTAACCACCAGCTACACCTCTTGGTATTATTGATATTTCTTTTACTTCTGTTTGAGTTGGTAAATATCTGCTTACTACTGCGTGACCTGCCTCGTGATATGCTGTTAATCTCTTATCTTTATCTGAATATTTTCTTGTTCTTTTTTCTAACCCTACTGTTACTTTTTTAACAGCTTCTTCTATATCACTATTTTCTATTTCTATATGTCCATTTATTGTAGCAATTATTGCAGCTTCGTTTAAAATATTTGCAAGTTCTGCCCCTGTATATCCTGCTGTATCTTCTGCAATGCTTTCTAGGTTTATTTCATCTGACAATTTCTTTTCTTTTGAATGTATTTTTAATATTTCTAATCTTCCTCTTAAATCTGGTGCAGGGATTGTAATTTGTCTATCAAATCTTCCTGGCCTTAAAAGTGCTTTATCTAGCATTTCTGGTCTGTTTGTAGCTGCTAAAACTATTATAGTTTCTTCTGACCCAAATCCATCCATTTCAACTAATAATTGATTTAGAGTTTGATTATTTTCAGATTCCGCTCCACTATTGGTTGTTCTTCTTGAACCTATTGCATCAATTTCATCTATAAAAACTATACATGGAGCAAGTTTTCTAGCTTTTTCAAATAGTTTTCTAACCCTTGATGCTCCTAAACCTGCAAACATTTCTATAAATTCTGAACCACTCATTGATATAAATGGTACATTTGCTTCTCCAGCAATTGCTTTTGCTATAAGAGTTTTACCAGTTCCTGGCTTACCATTTAATAATACACCTCTTGGAACTCTTGCTCCCATTTTTGCAAATTTTTCTGGTTTTTTTAAGAAATCTACTATTTCTATCATTTCTTGTTTTTCTTCATCAAGTCCTGCAACATCATCAAATTTTATTTTAGTTTTTCTTTCTGTTTCATCATATACTTTACCTTTTTCGCCTAGTCCTTGCATTTTGAATATCATTACAAATAATGAAAGCATTATAAGCGTTGGTAAAAATGATATTAAAATTGATGCAAATTGTGCTAGAAATCCTTTTGGATTTTGTATCAATTCTATTTCATTTCCTTCCGCAACTTTTTGTTGAATTAAAGATACAAAACTTTCTGTATCAGGCACTAATGCTGACTTTTCTTCTTCGTCATTTTTTATTTTTACTTTAACAGATGTACTGCCAACTGTCATTTCAACTTTTTCTACATTTCCATAAGATATTTCTTTTATTAAATCTGTATATGCAAGAGTTTTGTCATCTTTTTCGTCTTTATTTTTATTCATTATAAGATATGCCGCAAAACCTGCAATGATTGCAATACATAAGAATATAATAATTCCTATTAAAAACTTTTTGCTTGCATTGTTTTTGTTATTTCCTTTTTTACTCATCTAATTTTTCTCCTTCTATGCTTGTGAACCTTCTGGTTCTGCTCCATTCTTCTTTTCATTTTCTTTATCTTTTGTTTTTTCTTTCTTTTCAGGTTCTTCTTGTTTTTTATCTTCTTTCTCTTCTTTATTTTCTTCTTTTTCTTCGTTTTCTTTTTTCTTTATTTCAACTAGTTTTGATGCTTCAATTTTTTGTTTTAAGAATTCTGTTTTAATTAAGAAAATTGCTGCAATTAAATATATTGCTGCTACCGTCACATACATTACTTGGAAGTATCTTATTTCAAAACTCCAGAATATATTTACTAATACATAAATTCCTTGTAATAAGATTGATAGTGTAAATGCATAACATGACATATTGAATAAAGCAGCATATCTCATTTTTATTTTTGAGAAAAATGTTACTACAAAACCAAACATACTTAATACAACATTATACCACAAGATTTGTAATGTGTAATTTAATAGCATATATAGCGTTAATGCAACCACTATTGCAAGATAAATTTTTCCCAAATTATCCCCATTAAATAGATTTATTACATCTTGTTTATTTATTTCTTGTATTCCTGTTCCATTTAGTAAATCTGCATATTTGTATGTTACAAAATTTTTTTGAGAAATTCCTTTTGCAACAACTCTATCTTTTAATAACACTATTCCTTTTGAAGTTTGTATTGAATTTACAATTTGTTCCATTTCTTCTTCTGTTTCTGTTTTTGTGTTTATTATTATTTGACCAAATTGTGAACTTGGAGCTATAATTGGCTCCTCCTTTTCAACATTTAGCATTCCTTCTTTATAAGTAAATTCTCCAACTTGCGTTTCTAGAAAGTCTTTTCCTTTATTTACTAATTGATTTGCTTGATATAATGATCCTAATGCTGTTATTAGTGCTATAACTAATGCTAATTTTATTGTGTAAAATATTGCTCTTGGAACTCCTTCTGCTGCCATTTCGCCATATTTTTCTATTTTAAATATTGAGTACCAAACTTTTTTAAAAAAACCTTTTTTCAAAACACTTTTTTCTTCCATACTATTTTCTCCTCTTTTGTATAAATATATTATTTATACATAAAATTTTAATTAAATATAAATCCTTTCAATACTTGAATCCAAATATTTGGGATTAATATCAACAATAACTTCATCACCAATATTTACATTTTTTCCGGTAATATCAACAGTTACATGATATGTCCCAATTCTGCCTAGTATTGGACATTTTTGATTATTTACATTAACGTATAACATTCTTTTTTTAAAAAGTCTTTTGAAAGCTCCCATGAAGTCTCTTAACTTGTCTACAAATCTAAACATATCATCTGCACAATCCATATTTAAAGCTGTCATATTTCCTACTGGTATTATTGCTACTTTGGTTTCTTTTGTAGTTGTATATGCATTTGAATAACCTACGTTAAAGCCTTTTGGAAGTGTTTTTATTTCTACCACATTTGTTTTAAATTCACCAATTGGTTTTAACCCTAATGTATTTGTAAATGCCATTTTTCCTGTAAAACAAGACCCGATTCTTACAGCATTTAAGTGCATTTCTGGAAATTTTATAAACGCAGATGAATTACAACAATGTAACATTCCTGTTTCTATTTCATTCATTTTTAGCACTTCTATACAATCTATAAATCTTTTGAATTGTAATTTGGTGTATTCATCTTTATTATAAAATGCAATTGAAAAATGTGTAAATGTTCCTTCTATTTTTAGATTTTCTAATGGTTTTATGGCTTCCACGATTTTATCTCTATCACTATATATAAAACCATATCTCCCAAACCCTGTATCTATTTTTAAGTGGCATCTTATCTTTTTATTTTGTTCTTTTCCAATTTCATTTGCAACTTGTGCAGCTTCTTTTGAACCCACTGTTATTATTATGTTGTTTTCTACTAATCTTTCAACTTCTTCTTTTATTGCGGTTGAAGATAGCATCAAAATATTTTCTTTTATGCCAGCTTTCCTAAGCTTTAATGCTTCTTCTATTGTTGCTACTGCAAAAAAATCCATTCCATTATCTATTAAAAATTGTGTATATGGTACTAATCCATAACCATACCCATTTGCTTTTACTACTGCAATTATTTTTAATTTGTTTCCATTATCATCTGGTAAAGTTTTCTCTGCATATTTTTTTACACTTTCTATATTGTGTCTAAAATCTGCTTTATCTATAACAAGAGCTTTCATTTTTTCCTCCGAATTTTTGATTTGTTAGCATATCTCTTATTTTGCTTTCACTTTATGTATTTTACACTAAAATATGTGTTTTTACAAGTGCAAACCAAGAAAAATCTCAGTTTTTTCAGCACTAAATAATAAGCTACTCCGATAACACAAAAAGGTTATTTCTATTTGAAATAACCTTCTTGTGTTTTATGCTGTTTCTTTTTTATCTTTATCTGATATTCTTCTTGTTTTTTTTAGAAGATTTTTTTCTTGTGGCAATTCGCTTATTACTACCTCTGGGGCTTTTTTATCAATTACAGTTTCCTTAGTTATTATACATTTTACAATATTAGGATTTGAAGGAATATCAAACATTATATCTCTCATTATTTCTTCTATAATTGACCTTAATCCTCTTGCTCCTGTTTTTCTTTCTATAGCTTTTTCCACTATTGCTTCTAAAGCCTCTTTTTTAAATTCTAGTTGAACTCCATCAATTTCGAATAATTTAGTGTATTGTTTTACTAATGCGTTTTTAGGTTCTACTAAAATTTTTACTAAAGCTTCTTTATCTAAGTCTTTCAAAGTTGTTATAATAGGCAATCTTCCTATAAATTCTGGAATTAAACCAAATTTTAGCAAGTCTTGTGGTAACAATTCTTTAAATATTTCGTATTTATCTATTTCCTTTTTACTTTGAATCTTAGTTCCAAATCCAATAGCTTTTTCGCCTGTTCTATCTTTAATTATATTTTCTAATCCTTCAAAAGCTCCACCACAAATAAACAATATGTTTTCTGTGTTTATTTGTATAAGTTCTTGATTTGGATGTTTTCTTCCACCTTGTGGTGGAACTGATGCAACTGTTCCTTCAACTATTTTTAATAGTGCTTGTTGCACACCTTCTCCACTTACATCTCTTGTTATTGATGTATTTTCAGACTTTCTTGTTATTTTATCTATTTCATCTATATAGATAATTCCTTTTTCTGCTTTTTGAACATCTCTATCTGCAGCTTGAATTAGTTTTAAAAGAATATTTTCAACATCTTCTCCAACATATCCTGCTTCTGTAAGTGTTGTAGCATCTGCTATTGCGAATGGCACATTTAGTATTTTTGCTAATGTTTTGGCAAGTAATGTTTTTCCACAACCTGTTGGTCCTAAAAGTAAAATATTACTTTTTTGAATCTCTACATCATCTTTTTTATTTGAACCTTCTTCTTCATGCATTATTCTTTTATAATGGTTATACACTGCAACAGACAAAGATTTTTTTGCATCTTCTTGTCCTATTACATATTCATCTAATATATCTTTTATTTCTTTTGGGCTTGGAATATGTTCTGCTAGTTCATATCCAGGATCTTCTTCGTACAATTCTGCTTCTATTATGCTATTGCATAAATCAACACATTCATCACATATATATACTCCAGGTCCTGCTACTATTTTTCTAACACTTTCCTGTGCTTTACCACAAAATGAGCATCTTACGCTTCTTGGGATATCGTTTTTTGCCATATACTTCTCCTTTTAATTAACTTCTCTTCTCCATGATTCCATCAATTAATCCATATTTTAAAGCTTCTTCTGCTGTCATGTAATTGTCTCTTTCTGTATCTCTTTCAATTGTTTCAATTGATTGACCTGTTCTATCACTTAAGAATTTATTTAATTTTTCTCTTGTTTTTACTAAATGATCTGCGTGAATTTTAACTTCTGTTGCTTGACCAGAAATTCCGCCACCACCGATTAGTGGTTGGTGAATTAGTATTTCTGCATTTGGTGTTGCAAATCTTTTTCCTTTTTCCCCTGCAGCTAATAGTGCAGCTCCCATGCTTGCAGCCATTCCTACACATATTGTAGAAACTGGGCATTTTATATAGTTCATTGTATCTATAATTCCCATTCCGTCTGTAATAGATCCTCCTGGTGAGTTTATATATAAATATATTTCTTTATCTGGATCTTCTGACTCTAAGAATAATAATTGTGCTATTACTAAACTAGAAGTAGTTGGATTAACATCTTCTCCTAAGAATATAATTCTATCTTTAAGCAATCTTGAAAAAATATCATAAGATCTTTCTCCCTTGCTTGTTTGTTCAACAACATATGGTACTAAACTATTTTTTTCTAACATAAAAATACCTCCCTAATTTATGTACTTATTATATACTAACAATTAAATTTGTCAAGTAAACTTCTTGTGAAAATTCCGTGATTTGTAAAACCAAAATACCTTTA
>Ga0129311_1000210_pt1 | contig 54564 bp, 55 predicted proteins | sample Go1ome_FD_94435 | JGI IMG/M metagenome (GOLD analysis project Ga0129311, IMG submission 94435) | Western lowland gorrila individual fecal microbial communities from Wisconsin, USA - Go1022B metagenome | ecosystem: Host-associated > Mammals > Digestive system > Large intestine > Fecal | place...
AAGCACCCATCAGGGAGCCTTATTAAGGTTACCCATTTTTACCACGAAAATGATTTACTAATTTCCAGCTAATCTATGGTTGACTTTTCATAGCTGGTCTCCTTCTTGAAGAGGCAATAACTGGACACTGAACACCTCTCCTCTTTTTGTAATTATTTGTATCTAAAATATGCAGTTCAGATAAAATAAAAAAAACAGGGTACGCAGAAAGGAAACGCACCCTGCTTGCCTAGATCTGTTGAAATCTAGGCAGGAGACTTAAATGGAAAAATTTTTGACACAATAAATATGAGCAAAAAACATTATCATATTAAATACACAGCGACCACAATTAGTAACCGCTGTGTACAAAACAAGTATAAAAGAGAAGGAATATTATGTCCATGAATTGAATATCTCCCTGGCAGTTCTAGGATCGCTTCCTATACGTTCTGCGCACTCTCTTACAAAATCCCCAAGGTATCTTCTACTTTCCTCTGTATTGTTATCATACCAATACTCACCACTATCACAATTGATACATGAAGGTATAAGGGATTCGTAACATGCTACTGTATACAATCTCTCTGAAATCTCTTTTACAGGAGGAAAACATCTATATTTCCATACGTCTTTTTCCCCTACATAGTTGCAGTTTTCAGAGTATAGCAACATATATCCTTTATGCTTAATATGTACATCATGCTTTCCAGTGTCAAGGGACACACTACCTCTTGTATCACCTATTGCTATTGATCTATAACCAGAGTCGTCTTCAACCTCAATAATTCCTGGAGTGGAATCTGACCTTGTCATACCCAACATCATAGTCACATCTTCCGTCTTGCAATACTCATCCTCCCTGCTGATGTCTTCGGCAGCGAGTTTAATTAACTTGGCCAGCTTGTAGAAATTCTTCTTTTTTAGGGTATGTTCTACTACTGACTCATTGATCCGTATAATAACAGTTTCATCGTCAACTCCTTCTTTTGCAAGCTCTTTTTTTCGCCTTTTCTGCCTTATAGCTGCATCACGCTTGTCAGCATAGACGCCAAGGATTTCTGGTGGATATTCTCTATCCCTCCAATCCTCGTATACAACATAAACCTTATTCATTACATATCCTCCTTTGTATTTTTTATAAAATAAATATGACGGACTAATAAGATACAAAAAAAAACTTGTGTTCATACTGAACAGATGTAAAAAAAAGAACACAACGAATTTTCGCTGTGTCCTAATTTTCTAAAAATATGTTAATATCTCTACAACCCTTTCCAATAATAACCTCTTATTATTTCTACGGAAAACGCACCTCTCGCCGTATACCATGGTCTTTCTTTCCAAAGTTCAGGGAGACAGACGCATAAACTATGAAGTTCATCACGATCATTTCTTGCTATACACTCTTTTACATTATCCATAATTTCAGACATTCTCATAAGTCCTGGTATATTTTCCTTAATTATGGATCTAAGTGCATTAGTCGAGGATCTTTCACTTCCATATCCCGAAGAAATTACTGCACGGCAAAATGGAAGCTGTACCAAAACCTCCCACTTATTCGTAAGAGCGTCTTTTCCTACATAGAATGTTATACAATGTCTACGTCCAGAATCTGGCGAACATTTGTGTAATCTCAGTGTCCTACTGTAGCATGGGTATTCCCGTGTGCATCCCGCAGCGATAACGTTTCCTGTGTCAAGAACATACATAGAATCTTTTTCTTTCTGGTATCTATTCACAAGTTTCTTCATATCATCAATTGTGAACGATTCAATGATCTTCCTGGTAAGTTTTTTCCTGTTATAATCCAACATTACCGGATCATATATGCAGACATCTACTATCTCCTGGTGGTTTGTAAAGAAATACAAGTATTTCTCTCTTTCTTCTGCAGAAATTTTATATATTAACTTACCCAAGTTATAAACCTGCAGAACACCATTATTCTCATTGTACAAATAGCCATACTCACAAAAATCATACTTTCCCCAATCCTTATTACTTTGATCCTTTCTAATCCAGCTCAACGTAAACTCAGGATTTGGTTCTTCATCTCCATAGCATGCATGGTTATCCTTTATGATATTATCGACATATCTGTCAATATTACCATCTATGATTGCCTGTAGGATTCTTTTACCAGACCAAGATTCGTAGGCATCACTATTCAAATAACCATATTTCTTTACCTTTTTTCCGCATGTAATAACAACATATCCTCTAGTCATAACATGACCTCCTTTTTTTTATTTTCACAAAATATGAATAAGAATATATACAAAATAAAATGGACATACTCTGAATTGTCTTATAGACGATAGACACAAAAAGAACACAGCGAATTTCGCTGTGTTCTAATTCAAAATAATACAATACCTACATCTGCCTTGAGTAAAAATCCTTGATATTATCAATTGTAAATTGATCGCAAGCTGTATACCATGGTTCAATCTCCCATAGATCAGGCAGGCTGACTATTAGACTTTCAAGTTCATGATACTCCCTTTTATTATAATGAGTCTCCAAAATTTTCATAATCTTAGCCATCATCATAAGCTGTTTAGGATTTTCGTGCACTATCTCTCTTATTTTATCTGCTGCCATAGATACACATTTGCAACCCGAAGCAATCATAGCACGGTCATATGGCAATTCTATCATAATGTCCCACAAATCATTCTCTATGTTTTGAAAAACATAAAATACAACAGAATATTTCGACATATATAATGTCCACCTATAATTAATGTATTGTGTTTTCCTTGGCGCATTTGAGAATGTCCACGTTTTAATATCATTTACGAGATTCCATATTTCAATATCATTTACGTCGAGTATAAACATATCATCTTTATATTTGTCATACTTATTTACAAGCTCTTTCATATCCGCCAGATTTAATGCCTCAACGACATTTCTAGTGAGTTTGTTTCTATCAAATGATAATTTCTCCCAATGATAGGTATATGCATCTGTGATTTTTTTTTGATTTTTAAAGAAAAATAAATATTTTTCCCTTTCTTCAATGGTTGCATCCACATTATATATAAACTCTCCACGTCTATATATTTTCAAAATACCAGTTTTTTTATCATACAGATAGCCGTATTCACAAAAGGTTGATATACGTTCTAACTTGGTATAAGGGCAACGATAATTATCTTTAGAATCATCTACATACGCATCAATGGTTTTCTCTATTATATGATGTAAAATCGTCCATCCAACACGATCAACTTCAGAATTACTACTTAAGTAACGATACTTTATCATTTTTACTCCATTTGTAATAGCTACATATCCATTTGCCATAACTATGTCTCCTTTTTTTTATATTTAAAAAAATATGAACAAACTGCAAACAAAATAAAAGCTCATATTTATAAAGACACAAAAAGGAAGCTACACTCCAAGAATGTCAAAACCCCGATGCATTATCTGATACATCGGGGCTTTCTTATGACAATCTACCTATTTCTTTTAACGATGTGTAACAGCCATCTCCTATAATGATATGATCACAAAGCGTGATTCCCATGATTTTAGAAGCCTTCTCAAGTTCTTCTGTACGTTTAATGTCTTGAACAGATGCCTCCGGATCACCTGAAGGATGATTGTGTACAATTATGAAAGCTGCAGCTCCGCACAAACATATTCTTGTAAAGATTTCTCGTGCACCGATCAAGGAGCAATTTGACGTACCATGCGACAACTCAAATACACCTATAAGATGTAACTTTGTATCTAAACACAATATCCATACATGTTCTTCCGCAAGCCTATCTGCATGAAAAACATCACAAATCATTTTGTAGGTACTGGAAGGCGTATTAAACGTATTAATTCCTGGATAATTCTTTGCACATTCTTTTACAAGGACAGTTCTTCTGTCTTCATCATCAAGTTCTATTCTATAGTTCGTGATTCTCATATCTTTCTTCTCCTTTTTTTGTTTTGAAAAATATGTACCTTCATTATGCGCAAAAAAAATCCACACTGCGATTAGTCGCAATGTGGATTTATATTAAGCCAGTTCCTTGTAAAACTTCATCAGTTTTGTCACCTGGCTATTGCTAGGAAGTTCCACGTAAGAGGTCTTAATAAGTTCCCTAAGTGTCATAGACACTACTTTAGGCATAACACTTGCATACCGCTTTTTACCGATACACAAAGCAAGTTTATTTTTTACATCATCAGAAAGTGTGATCTCATTATCAAGCACCTTATCAAAGCTATCCATTTCCTCAACGAAACCATCAAAATACACACTCTGATACGATTCCTGAGCTGACTTTCTCTTCTTGCTTATACGGACCCGCTCTTCCTTATTACTGCAAAGATAAACGTATCCTTCGCCCACCTTAGCAAGTAGTGTAACCGCATTTTTCACCCCCGGCGTCTCAGAAACGGTTATTCGTATAACCGGTTCAAAAGAATACTGGACAACATTCATTCCAGTAAGAGGCACATAAAGGTTTGTCACTCCATTACTTATCGTCCAATAGCAATCGCTCTCACAGTAAAACAACTGTTGTCTTGGAATTTCCTCAAGAAAATCTTTTATGAACTTCACCTGATCGGTCTGGACAAACTGCTCACTACATACACTCATGAGCGGTTTTATTCTCGTTTTGCTGTCCTCATAAATGACATCAAGCTTTCGATGTTCTGATATCTTCTCGTTAAGAAGCATTGCAGCTCCAATTGGTACAGTCGCAACCGACTTGAAAGAGGCAACAGCATCCGTATATAGTCCGACCATTGCCTTTGCCTGATCAGTGATTGGATATATATTGCTTCCATCATACAAAGCAAGTCTTGTCTCAAGGCACCTTGAAAGCTCATAGGGAGTTACGTTCACGTCTAATACTTCAAAGTTAATTCTTCCATTGGCAAGATCCGCATCATCCATTGCACAGATTACATACCTAACTTCTTTCTTTGTAGCCCTAACAAGACACAATACTTCCGGCACAATTGGAAAAGTCATCTCAGTAAACATTTCATTGAGTTTCAGAAAAAGACTTTTTATTCCATGTCCTGTGAATTTCTTCATCTTCTTCTCGGTTTTAATAATCTTCCATTGAACGCTGTCCTCACTATCCTGATTTTTCACAATGTTTATATCTAACGTTTGATTATTAATAAGACATTTCCTTGAATAAGTACCTTCTATAATATTATACAAGGATTCAATACCCTTCCCGCACTTTACCTGGTCCATATTTTATTTTCCTCCTTCTTTTATTTTCATTAAATATGTAGATATAAAGAAGGAAAAAAAATCGGCATGAATCATATTACCCATGCCGATACGAACCGTTACCTTATTCTGTTATATAGTCTATGATGTCTACAATTTGATATATAGTGCTATTTCCTGCATTATCTACATACTCATAACCTTCATTAGTTGGCTCATACTCAACTCTTACAATTGCCTCATCGCCGGGTGGCACAAGTTTCGTTACAATGTCTTTTCTGCATCTGACGGCCAGACCATCCTGAACAATGTAATACGATGAGTTACCCTTCAAACATGCAGCTTTCTTGTTGTTAAGCTCTATGTAATTAACTTTCTCGTACCAACTTGCAGGCTCACTGACTTTTTTCACGCTGCTCTCCTGCGCTATTACAACAAGCCTATTTCCGTCCTGAGAACCATAGGAATCACATGTAGATATCATGATAGTTTTACTATTATCCTTTTCAACTCCAAAATCCCTTGCTGAATTTGCTTTTACTTCGTCCTTATAATCTGCAAATTCCTTGAGTGTTCCAAACTGCGTTTTATATGCATATCCAAGATCCTTTACATGATCTATACTGTATACATCATATGTATGTTTCATACCATCTGGGGTATAAATATATATTTTTGGATCTTTTATACTCTCATCAAGCAACTGCTTAACCTTTCCAAACATCTGCCCAGTATACCCCATGTTATGTCCATATATTATCGTGTTGAGATCCTTGAAATCTTTGTTGTTTTCACAGCTTACAAAAATAGATCCATTGTAGTTATATGTACCGTCATACAGGTGAGTGAGATAATACTCATTATCATCTCCTTTGACAACAGGATAGTCTGCAATATCATCAATCTTTATCCACCCTACCACATCATGACCTCCAAGAGCATCCCAGTCTATTACATCCGTATCCTTCTTTGTCCCTTTGCTCTTTTCTGACTTTTCCGTTGTATTTTCACTGCCGGCATCTTCTCTATTTTCAACTTCTCTTTTTATATGGTCATAGACCTCTTTTGATTCATCGTCCTTTTGAGCATTACTTTTTATAAGGTTCAAGGCGTATAGTCCTATACCAAAGCAGCCTATTAACAAGACACACCCCAATGTTCTGAACAACGCTATCCTCTTTCTGTTTTTCTTTTGCCTTTTTCTCATAATATCAATCCTTTATATACATAATCTCCTTGTCTGGCTTATTCTTTCTTATAAAATAGCTGATTCCTACCCTGGACTCTTCCTCAAGTCCCATAGAATAATTACGATTTTCATTTCGTAATCTATCCCTGTATCCATTGTAGAATACATTTCCATAGTCACTTATACACAGCAAAAACTTACAAATACACTGCCAAACCTTTAAAAATAACATAAGCTCCGCAGTTATGCCTACTATAACATATGCAAGAGCTATTACGGTTTTCCATCTTTCGTCAAACGGCGCAAGCCATACATACAGCATATAAGATGTACCACCTACTCCGCACATCAAAAATGCCACTTCAAAAAAACGGCTCTTGTTTAGAAAATTTCCAAACATATGTATCAACTTTATTGGTGTCAGTAGAATCATAAAAAATCTACATTGCCACTTTTTACATTTATCCATATCGTACAAATGCTCTCTTTCGTAAACATTAAAATGCATATCGTCTCCGACTCTCAGTATATACATATGGATACGATGAACTAGATTCTTCATGGCGTAAAAAATATTTATGAAAAACTGCTTTCTCTTTCTCTTTCGCTCCCGTATCCTATCGTATTTCCGTGTCATTCGTTGATCGTATTCCTCATATGTTTCATTGAATCTCGACATACAAAACACCTCCTCTTATATAATAATAACATATCACAAGTCGAAGCTGTTTTTACAAAAAACTCCGCCGGAATTCCGACGGAGCACAAATTATCTTCTAACATTTCTGGCCTTTATTTTTTGGTATCCAAGATATCCGCCCCCGCCTGCAATACCGAGTAATGCAATAATGCCGAGAGGACTCTTCTTTTTCTTCTCGCTTGAATTTTCCTTATTTACACTTTCTGTACTTTCGCTGCTTTCAGATGTGCCCTCAGTAGATGCATTTTCAGAGCTAGTTTTCTCCGCTTCTTTTTTCTGATCTTCAAGTATATCTCCAACGACCTCACTTGATTCTATTTTTGCTTCTGTAGTTGCAGGACTCCTATCCTCGGTTGTCTGAGGATTTGACAGATCAACCGAAGGAAGCTTTACTTTCTGAGTCTTATTCTCTGCAGCATCCGCTTTCTTAGTTGTTTTTGTATTCTTCTTTCCTGAACCTGTAAGATTTATAGTTGGAAGAGTGATTCTTGGACTCTGTACCTGCTGCTCAGTAGTCTGTGTTTCCTGCTGCCCTGTTACCTGATTATCAATCCGTTTATTAACCTGATTGTCTGTAGATGCAACCTGGCTGCTATTTACACTGCTAACCGTTGTAGGCGTTCCTGCATAGTCTGTCTGGGCGGTATTATTATCCACTGTACTTGTCACCTTACTATTGCTTTTATCGGAACTCTTGCTTGATACTACATTAAAAGGATTACTTTTTTTGTTGTCAGTCTTTTTCTCACCGTCAGAATCCTGCTTAGATGGGGTTTCCGTTGTACCATCTTCTGTTGTTGTTTGTTCTGTAGTGTTGTTTTCATGTTTTTTCACTTCAGCCTTAGGAACCACATTGATAACAACATCTATATCTGATAACGAGTTGTAATGTTTTTTATCATAAGGAGTAAATTTACATGTTGTAGTAAAACTCTTTGTAGCTGTTATATTTTTTTCAGTCCACGATAATTTTCCCTCGTTGATACCCGGAAGTAATGAATTTGTAAGCTTCGTTCCCTCTGTTACCGTTATAGCCACTCCACTCACATCAAATACACTCTTATTTACCTTTACAGCAATTATCTTTTCCGTGGATTCTATATAATCATATACCTCACTTCCATTGTAAACTGCCTTGTATTTTTTTGTTCCGACATCAAGTTTGCTTTCAGGTTTATCCCACTCCCATCCATCAGGAAGAGATATTGATGATAGTTTATTGTTAGGATAATATGACAGCTCATAACTATCTTCCGGCATCGCTGATATATTCTTCTTGATCTTTTCAACTTCGACTTCAACCGTTGTATATGCCTGAGTATATTTCAGTGTATTTTCAGGTGTATAAACAACGTCAAAGATCATTGTGCCAATCTTGTTTAATGTTTTATCTGCACAGTTCCACTCATATCCCTCAGGAAGAGAAATATCGTACAGAGAACTGCCATACACAGCCTTGAGTGTATCAAGTTTGACTACAAGTGGGGTCTCCGGTGTATGGCGATATACTTCCGATCCAGTATCAAATAAGACATCATCCCGCATCTCCTCAAGCTTTCCGTTATTGTATACATACCAGGCTATATCCGGATTAACATCTCCCGCTGTAAATACATACATAGTGTCATTCTCATCATACAAAATGTCTCCCGGCTGAAGATCATCTGCATCTTTAACAGTGATCTGTGAATATGAATTATCCTTCAGACTGTTCTTGTCCGTGATATTTTTTACAAGCTCAAGAAAATACTCGATCTTATACATACCTTTACTTTCTTCAGCTTCAATCACATAGGCATCTTCGGTATCTGCAGTTTCATATGATTCAGATACATCTTCCTGTTCATATTCTTCAATCTGTTCTGCAGACACAGTATCTACAATCTGTCCTGCATCCTCAGTGGTTTCAGTTGCCTTATCTGATGATATACCCTGAGCATACGCAGACGCAGCCGGAACGCCTGTTAGACATACACATATAGCTGCTGCCGTTATATAAATACGCTTCCTTTTCATAATTTTTACTCCTTCCGCAAGTTTCTTGAAAAAATATGGAATAAAGAAAAACTACCAGTCAAACGGGAAAAGTAAGATAAAATGCGTATCAGAAATTTGTATATAATATAAAAGGAACCGTTATTTTACCTGTTAAGGCAAATCCCGGTTCCTATGTTGTATATTATCATTCAATGAAACTACTAATATGATATGCTGTAGCCCCATGATCCTCAGCGTATTTTATGTATGCTAATACGTCATCTATAAATACGCAATCTTCCATATCTATAAAATGATGATCTATGATCCAGGAGATCATTTTCGTTTTTGAGCCCTTTAAGATCAAACCATATTCAGTATCTATGTCACTTTCTCCTATAAATGGCCGGGTATAAAATGAAAAATCGGCATCGTTTTGTTCATCAGGAGATGAGCCTTGAGCAAAGTATTTAGTAAACGAGTCCCAGTGTTCATCTGGCACAAACCAGAACATACCATTAAAATGAACTCTCTTGCAGTTTTTCTTAAGCCATATGATTTTGTCCTGCAGTTCAACAGGGGAGACAATAGCCCCACAGATCCATATACCCTCATATTTGGCTTTGCGAATAGTCTTAATTACTGTTTTCAGTGGCCTGCTATGTAGAAAGACATGATCTTCTATCTCTTTCTTAGTCTGACCATTAACTGTGCCATCTTTTGCACTTACATGGCCATTGTAACGATATTCAGCTAATGTACCATCAATGTCAATGAAAATGCATTTACCTTTCAGTGATTTTTTCAATCGCTTATTCATTCGATTCCTCCTTCGCAAAGCACCTGTACGCTGTGCTTTAAATCTTAACAACACTCTTCATTTTTATATCTGGGCCTGGATCATCAACAAGTTTTTCGATAAAACACCCCTCCCATTTCACTTTACGAAAAGAGAGGGGCATCTTAATTATAATGACATGTGGGGAAATTTATGTACGATCAGGAAAGACTATTCTCCGTAATTGACAATGGCGCTATCGACATAATCAAGCATCTCTCTTAATCTCTCAAAAGTCTCAAGCTCGTTTTCAGAAAAAGTCTTCTTCTTGAAGATAGAGTCGGCCCACTTATTAACTCTTTCTATATCCTTATTTGCAGCAGTAACTACTGAACTTCCGGTCTTAACATTTGTGTTGATTGTATTCAGTATTATATCATCAGGAACATCACTAACATAGTCCTCGATCGCCTTTCTCTGCTTTTCTCCTCTAGCTATTGCCAGTATTTCCCTATAATCCTTTTCATCATTAACTGGCTCGTCCTCTGGATCAGATAGATCATCATAAGAATCCTCATCCGATTCATCATCATTGAGATAAACCGAATCCTCATAGTTAGTTACCATCTTTTTTATTTCCTGTGCCTCAAAGTTATTCACAGGATGCGGTGTCGCAGTCTGAGGTACAGGAGTTGCAACTGGTGGTTCAAGTTCAACACTTCCTTCAATGTTACCACCGGTCTGTAAAGTAGCAGCGCTTTCATCTGCTTTCTTTGATTCTTCAATCTCTTTAAGAGCCTTCTTTGCTTCACGTACTTCCTGGCTTGTCTCCTTAACAACCTGAAGGAGGCCTTTCTTTGCAACTCCGTCTTTGATCGCATTCGCTACAACATCCTGAGTTTTTCCCGGAAGTTGTGAAAGAGCTGCACCCTCTGCTATCGAAAGCTGCTTGTCCAAAATAAGCTGCTTCGTGCTATCAGTACCCTTATCGAATATAGCAACATACATTCTTTTATATCTATCAGATTCCCGCATACATTTACCCATGATAGATACTATCTCTTTTTCTTTTATCTTGCCACTCTCAGCCATCTTTTTTAATATGCTGACAAGTTTGAATCTATGTTTATCTTTGTCGGAGCTGTCTCTTGTTTCAAGATTTGCAATCTCAAGCTCAAGCTCCTGTATCGTCTGATCGGTGTCATATCCATGTACGACATAGCAAGGAACCTTGTCAAAACTACCATCATAATCAGGATCTTCAATACATTTCTTCATTCCGGTGTATCTACGTTCTCCGGAAATTATAGAGTATTTACCAGATGGATAAGGTCCGATGACAGTCAAAGGTGTAAGCAATCCCACACTTTTAAGCGTTCCCACCATGTCTTCAATGGCGGTTATCTCATACGAGTTAAATTGTGATGGTTCAAGATTACCAAAGTCTACAAATTCTAATTTTCTTTCGTTCATTCTTTCGTTTCCTCCTCTTTGTTATCTGTTTTTTCCCTGTTGTTTTTGATACATAGATCTATGATAGAGATCAAAGCTCCAAGTGGTATGAAAATCACTTGAAAAATAAGCCATGCATCATAGATTTTTGAATACCATTCCATATTCATGCTTTTCTCCTTTCATATGAAATATGGTATTATTTGGAATTTTTGTTCCGTTTTTCCATTTTATCTTACCACATGACCTAATATCATTATTTTTGCACAAGAAATAATGGCAGCAGAGAAAATCTTTTATATTCTTTCGTGTTAATGATCGCTGTGTTTATTGCAGATCCGACATTATATATAGTCACTTTCCTTTTCGCTCTTGTGACTGCAGTATACAGGAGTCTTCTACTGAGCATATTTTCAGATGTACTTTGAAGTATTATATGTACATCATCAAAACCACTTCCCTGCGACTTATGAATCGTCAGAGCATACGCAAGATCCATATCCGACATACAATCCCTTTCGATTGTTAGTGTCCTGTTCTCGCCTAAAGAAACAATCAGACACCCATCCTCGATTCCTATAATCTCCCCAATATCTCCATTTACATATCCCGCTGTATAATTATTATCAGTCATTACGATCTTATCATGAAGCCTATAATCTACATCACCGTAAGACATCAATACATCACCTGAATGTCCCTGAAGCAACTTATTCAGATACCGAGTTCCATAATCCCCATATGCCTTAATAGGGCTTAAGATGGTACTTTTTAAGGTCGTCGCCGCTTTAACTGCATTCACAGCATCAATATCCGAAGAGAAATTACGTACAATAAACTTGTCATCGTAATCCAAGCTGCAGATACCTTGATTGATTTTACCGGCACTTGTACATATCGTTCCAGACTGCCGGAGAGCTTCCCGAAGTCTGTACACCTCTATTACCCCAGAATTGATAAGGTCATGCAGAATATTTCCATATTCAACGCTTTGCAACTGATCCTCGTCACCAACAAGCAACAATATACTTCCGCTTTTTATTCCCCCAAGCATTGTTGCAAAAAGTTGAAGTCCGCACATCGACATCTCATCAACTACTACAAAGTTCTCAGGAACCGGCTCATTTAAACTCCTTCCACGAAGTCTTTCATCATATGGTGTTATATCAAGCATCCTATGGACGGTTTCAGCCGTCTGTCCACACGCTTCCTGCATAACCTGGGCTGCCATTCCAGTTGTGGCCGCCAAATGACATGCTTCGCCATAATACTCCATGAGTCCTTTTATTACCGCCGTTTTTCCGGATCCGGGAGGACCAGTGAGTATTTTAACCCCAGTTGTAGTTATCGCTTTAAAAACTTCCCTTTGTTCTTCGTTATATTTTATTCCAAGTTTCTCTTCTATGTCTTCTATGGATGATGCAGGAATAATTTCTTTTCTATTTTCTTCCAGTCTCTTTATATTTCGAACAACTTTCTGCTCCTCTTCCCATATAGAATTAAAGTACACATATATATTGTTTCCTACTTTATGGCATGCCATATACTTATCAAGTTGTGTTATACAGCAATAAAGAAGTGACCTTGAAAAGATATCACTTACCACAGGCGCAGCCGAATACATTGATATCCTTCTATTCACAATATTAAGCAGTCTGCCAAATTCACAACACGAATCTCCGCATTTCCTTGTAAAGTCAAGTGCGTCATAAGTAAATCCACATAGCCTTTTCAGGCTATATTCGTCACGTAGTCCGTTATCCCATGCAAACATCTCACTAGCAGTTATCGGGATGCCAAATCTAAGCAGTGTAAGGTACGGATTTTTTTGGATATCCTGCAGCGTAACCCTTTTTTTACACAGCAGCTCTATCTTTCCGATGTCAACCCCATAGCCTAGAAGCTTTCTCACCATAAGTTCCTGTAAAAGTATATTACCAACCCGTGCATATATCTTTTTTACTGTGTTTTTTGCATTGATGAACCTTGTGATGGTACGCTCATCTGCAGTATTATCAAGCACAGCCTGTATCGTCTTACTAGGAATTAAACACTCCAATATTTTTTCACTTTCACCACCACTTGCTACATAACCAAGCAGATTATTATTTGTAACCTTTGCTATCTTATCAATTTTGGATTCAGCTATGCCATTGTCTATAAAAGTAATCAGCTTATACACCTGATCTCTGTTGCCCGAAGGAATAATGCAGCTTTCGGCCTGAAACACATCGCCATCAAATTTTCCTTCTAGTTGTACCGGGATTCCTTTTACAAATATTCCGATTTTTCCCTGACATTTGACAAGTCCGCTTTTTGTCTTATATCCCCCACTTGGAGTAATCAAAAAGGTTGTTTCTCCTGTTAAAAGGTTTCTCGATATTGTCTTGTAATATGTACCCTCTAACATAACATCACCTCTCGCTAGTTTTAGTCATATTTAATATATCACAATGAAAATCTGAATTATTTTTTCACAAGGAAGGACAAAATTATGGAAGATATATGTTACGAATATGATGAACTTTTGATAGGAAATAGAGATAATTTCTCCCGGGATCTGTTCTATGGAGTTGAACCAGGAGGATATAACGAAAGAATGGCTTTTGAATGTATCAAATATGCCATAGAATCGGTACTTAATTGGAATCCGGATACTGCTGTACAGAAATTTGACAGTTACATAATCCGGACTATGAGACTTGATGGACTTCTCAGATATATTGACTTTCCACCAGATCTTGAATTTGGCGATGCCAAGTATATCTTATCTAAGCTGTATCCAAATAAGGTAAGGATCAATCAGCAGTCGCTTACTATTACTACACTTACCGATGTTCTCGCCGGCAAGAGAGCGCAGTTCCCAAGGGATTATTTTATCGGTCCGGAGGGATTTATCAGATATTGTTATTGCATCAAATACCTCATTGAGGTATATGTACCTTTTAGCAGCATCCCTGATATATACGAATACTTTATGTCGTCAAAAGGAAATAATTTTTTATCGACATATAAGCTTAAAATTCCTACATACCAGTACAAGTTAAACATATTTGACGCTATACATAAAATTACAAGAAATAATCCTAATGGGGATTTATATTACAATTATTACACGTTTTTAAAGAAATACAATCAGATCATTAAAGAAGAACAAACAGAGCAGAAGTAAAAAACGGAACTTAATTCCTTTTTTTTGATAAAAAATGAAAATAACAGAAAATCGCCTCCACAAAGCAATGCTTCGTGGAGGTCGTTTGTCTACAGCCTGAGACTGCATACATATTATATGCAGTCTTTTCTCTATTTTAACACTTATTTACTATTGCCCCCGCCTTTTTTATAAGAGCAAGCTCATCTCTCGATAACATCCTCTCAACAATCCTCGGTATCTCCACCTTAGTCAGTTTTCCGTCTCTTATTAGATATCTACAACAAATTCTCACTTTTATATCTCGATCATCAGAACTGCTATTTAATATTTCCGTAAGCCTATTCGTCGAATTTTCATCAACAAGATCTGCAAAATAGCATTCACCACTAGCTTTTATTATAGTCATTTTTTTTGCAAAAAACATGCCATATAAGTATGTTCCGGTCAGTTTCACTACTTTAAATAGCAAGTCATCTGGATTTGATATCTGATTTCTAAGCATCGAATTAGTACGGACACGCAATTTTTCGGTTTTTCCTCTAAAATCCATGGTGTAAATATACTGGCCATATTTATCCCTTGTCTCAACTACTGTTGTAGCATATCCGATTATGCTGCAATTCATATTCTCTTCAAGATTTTTATAGTTTACACAGCCATATTTACTGTCATCTTGAAATCCAGTTAAAGGATCATATGTTATGACAGTTCCAAACAGTTCTAACTCCCGATTGAGGTTGTAGCCTATATCCTTGCCTTTTTCAAATACTGTTGAATTTACAAGAGATAAAAGTTCAGACGGTGATGATTCTTCTGATCGGAACATAGCTAAGCTTTCTCTCTTATAACCCATTGAATCAAAAACGCCTGCATTTGAAAGTTTCTCGAACATACTATTTGGTATAAGCTTTGCCGTTTCCTGTTCATCCTTTAAGTATACAGACATATTGCGGATCAAGAAATCCTGTACCGATTCATAATACCCATCTTCTCTTCTCCTTTGTATGATCACATCTATCAACGGTTTTGCCGAACCTCCGATGCCTTTTATTCCAGACAAACCATACCTTATGTTATCATCCTCGATTACACACTCGTAATATGACATGTTGATATCTGGTGGCAGCAGCTTTATGTTATAATTCATACAGTCTTCTATCATAGGAGCATACTCATCCTGATCCTTGTTATTGAACATGGCACAGATATATTCTGTAGGATAGTGGTATTTGAGCCACGCAGTCTGATATGACACATATGCATATGCTGCAGCATGTGACTTGTTAAATGCATATCTCGCAAATTCCATCATTTCATCGAATAACTCATTTGCTACTTTCTCGTTTATTCCTCTATTTGCACAACCATCTATATTCCTGTCTGCATCCCCATGGACGAATGCTTCACGTTCCTTTTCAAGAACCTTTACTTTCTTTTTTGACATTGCTCTTCTAACGAGATCCGCCCCGCCAAGGCTATATCCTGCAAGTTTCTGAAAGATCTGCATAACCTGCTCCTGATATACAACAGCACCATATGTTTTACTCAATATATCTTCAAGTTCAGGAGTCTTGTAGGTCAATGGAATCTCACCATTTTTCACCTTGATAATATTGTCAAGATACTGCATAGGGCCTGGTCTATAACAAGCAACAAGCAGTATAAGATCCTCAAAACATGTTGGTTTGAACTGCTTGAGCATTGACTTCATACCAGGTGACTCAAACTGAAATACTGAATTTGTTAAACCCGCTGCATAGAGATTTTCAAAAACCTCATTTTCAAATGGGATATTTTCAATATCTATGTCTATTCCTCTGTACTTCTTAATATAACGTATGCAATCAGATATACAGTCAAGCGTGCCAAGTCCAAGCACATCCATTTTAAGAAGTCCCTTTTCTTCTGCCACTATCATATCACACTGCGCAGCCCATACGTTCTTATCAGTATTGTATGCAAGCGGAATGTAATCATTTATATTATCATTATCGGATATGATTACTCCACCGGCATGTACCCCTGTTCCTTGAAGCTTTCCTTCGATGAGCTTAGCATGTTCCCAAATTATACGTGACTCTTCATTTGATTCGATCTTTAAACGCAAATCCTCTTCACATTTAGCCAAGGTCATTCCCGGTTCTTCCGGAATCTGATCAGATAATGGCAATGTATATTTCTTGAGATATGATCTGCACATATAATCATACTCTTTTTTAGGTAGGTTTGCATACTTTTGGGACGCTCTATCTCTTCCCGCCATCTGTATAGAGGCTTTAGCTGCATATGTATTTTCAGTAGCAATTGAGCAAACTGCCCTTTCTCCGTATTTCCACTTTAAATACCTGATAAGCGTTGGTCTTAGTCTTGTAGCAATATCTGTATCAATATCAGGCATAGACACTCTCTCGGGATTTAAGAATCGCTCAAACAAAAGACCATAGCGCAAAGGATCAATGTTTGTTATTCCTATTACAAAACAAACAAGAGAGCCAACGGCTGAACCTCTGCCTGGACCTATTCCTACACCCTCTTCAAAGCCCTCTCTATTGATCCATTCATGTACAAGACTATAATCCTCTGGTATATCGTCTATGCGGTCCTTAGGAATTTTGCCAAGGATTCTTCCTTCACGGCAAAAATCCTCTACCACCTTATGATAATCAACGTATCCCATATCAGTCATGATTTTTAATTCATGTTCCATTCTTTTCTGATATTCGTCCGTCCATTCTTTAATCTTGCCTTCTGCAAGTCTCCTCTGTATCCCTTTTTGGATCATGGACTCAAATGATACATCACTATTAACTGTTGGATAGTGTTCTTCTTTCGGAAACTCTACATTGCACGCATCAAGAACTCTCGTATTAAATATAGCCTCGTATACAGCCTCTTTATCGACCACTTTCATCAACCACTCAGCAAGCTGTGCATCGGTCTTTACAAATAGCTCCCTGTCTGCATCTGAAACATCCTGTGCTTTACAAATCATGTTGTACCTAACGATTCTCCTTGCCTCTATGCTATCATCAGAATTATCCTTCATGTGTGCATCGTTAGCTGCAATAAGAGGAACATCCTCTTCTCTTGCAAGCTTTACAAGAATCGGCATCACATAAGCCTCTTCTTCAATACCGTGATACTGAAGCTCAATAAAAAAATTAGAGAACACCTTTTTATACCACTGAATTTCTTCTCTTGCCTTTTCGTAAAGTACATTTTCATCATATAACTCCGTGGAGTCTACGATTTTTTTTGCTTTTATATATGAATCGGCATGCGGTTTACTTAGCTTCATCTTTTCTGAAAGAACTGACAAATTGGTCTTGAGTACAGCAGTTTCTTTCTCAATTTCAGATAATATCGTCTTAGCATTCTCCAAGAGCCCTTCATCCGTTTCAATCTGTTCTTTGAGAGCCTCAAACCCACTCTCTACATTATCCGCAAAGAAACTTAGCTGTGTATCTTGTCGCTTTCTTTCTTCTAATTGAGATAATCTGTCTTTATTCCTTTCAAGTTTACTTATAAAACCCTTACCTATATATTTGGTATACCGTTTTTTTTCGTCTCCAAGGACAACGATCCTCGATTTAATTTCAGCAATACTTTTCTTGCATGCGTTATACTGGTTGTATTCCGCTTCATACTGCTCTATTTTCTCCAAATCCTTACGTATACCTCTTTCTATCCTCTTATTCGTTAATAGAATAGTGCTGATCGTACCCTGTATACATGCTGAGGTTGCAATCACATCTTTATTACCTGAAAAAAAATGTTCACACATCTCCTTGGTCATCATTGCGTACTCTCTAGTAGCCGTCTTGATCTTTTTCCTGTACAGGTTAGTATTAGCCTCTCTCATCGCATGTGATATATCAACATAGCCCTTATAATTCATGGCAATCAGTATCATGTGACATCTATCTTCTCGATACGTTTCTACACCTGGAATGGTATTTATATTATACTTTGCTCCACTCTTCATAAATGGTTCTATTCCAAGTAGTGTCCCGTGATCTGTAAGTGTCACATTTCTGCTGCCAATCTCTACCGCTTTTTCGCATAGATCATCAGTTGATTGTGTAGAGTCAAAAATACTATACATGGAATGTACATGTACCAGATTGTTTGTAATCTGGCCTAGTTCTTTATACATTTCTGCAGGATCACTGCATTTAAAATACTTGCCTATATGTCTGAATGATCTGTCAACCCATTTTTCCATACGCATATCTCCTTTTCGATACTAACCAAAATATCGAACAAATTTTATCTCCTATTGCAAAATATTATACAACAATGGATGTTCCTTATTTTTTTGCAAAAGAAATACAGGTCCTAAGATAGAACCTGTATCTCTATGCTACTGAAATATATCATTGTAGCTATTTATCTTACTGTTAGGCCTTATGCTATTAACATACACATTATCCGTGTCATTTGTATTTGCATAAGCATCAAGAAGCATTGAATTGCCAAGTAAATTCACCTTCGTTGCTTCACATGCACCTAAGAACATTTCTTCGAACTGATCTACGTTACAGTCAATATAAATCTCACCCGATAGAACCTGGCAATTAGAGAAACATCCTGTAAGAGTCTTAACAGTATCCGGTATTGTATAAGCAAAATTATTTAGTGATACATCTCCGCTGAATGTATTCTCCATGTACTTAACAGTGCTCGGGAAATCTGATATCTGCTTTAGATTTATGCATCCAAGGAATGTCGAACGCATGCTTACAATGCCGTCTTTGAGCGTACAACTTGCAAGTTTCTGGCAATTTTCATACATACTATCAATAATCGTGATTTTTTCCGAACCAGACATATCGGCACATACTTGAAGATCAGTACAATCTTTGAATGTTTCCTTTGTTACTCGGACATTTTCAGGAACTATATTTGCATTTACAAGAGAAGAACAACCACTATAAGTTCCTCTCATATTAAGCAAAGCATCGTCCCCTGTTACATCAGCAGCATTTTTCAGACTTGTGCATCCGGCAAACGTCCTTATCATTGTTCTTATTGATGAAGGAATTTTATCTACATATACAAGTGATGTGCAATTTTCAAATGCATAATTCAAACTTGTAGGTCTGACTCCATCGTCAAATGTCACAGACTTGATCTGAGGCACCGACTCCGCTTCAATCCCCTTATCTGCCCACCACTCTGTAAGCCATGGGTATTCCTCTTCGTTCCATACAAGAACATCCCCTTCTCCTTCATAACAGAATTCACCGTTGCTGTACAACACTCCAACGACATCCGCAGCATTCGGGTATCCACATTGAAATCCAACGATTTTATCTCTCTTATTTGGCACTTCCATTTGGCAGTCATATTCTTTCTCACCATCCATGTACGAAACCTTTACAGGAGTTGTTTTTCCATACGGATTCACGAAATTTTGACTTAGCTTTATATTATCAGAAGTAATCTCTATATCAGTCTTATTACCGTTCTCTCTTATCGCTGTCAATGTGAAAGCATCAAGATTTTCGTCAAAAGGTGTACTTGTGTCAAATTCCGTATCACAAGAAGCCTCTATTTCCTTTATCGGTGATTTTGATTCTATATTACTTTTAACTGAACCGACCACCTTTAGTACAATAAAAAGCAACATAACCGCACCAATTATAATTGCAATCTTCTTTTTTTCCTTTATCAACTCGACGACAGAATTTATACCTCCGGTTATCTTGTCGATAATGTCATTTATAAAATTCACCTGACATTTCCTCCCTTCTCAAGTAATAGAATCATTTTCCCGCGTTCCTTTTCCAGTACTTCATCATGTAAGGCTTCTATATCATGGCTTGAAAAAGTATCTTCTATGATTGCAAAGGCTGTCTGATAATCCTTGAGGCAGGAAAAATACAGATAATTGACAGCTTTGCTTAACGTCTTATACTCCTGCGTATTCGTTCTGAAAGAGTCGCGAATACTCTCTAAGGTAGATCTAACATCACTGTTACCATACGAAGAGGAAAATAACTGGTAATATTTTTTACATCTCTGCTGCCGCTTAATCGTATTCATTACGCCTGTTATTATGATAAACACTATAAGCACCACCGCAAAGAGAACAATGTTTTGTATGTTCTCTGAACTCATATATATCTCTCCTTTCGGTTGAGGAACCATGCTTAAATAACGTTATCCATTTTCTCCAATATCTCCATCACAGCTTTAAGAGGATCGTCAAAGAAATATTTACATATAACCTTATTGCCATCTGCGCTTACTGTATATGAAACCCTAATATTTTCCTGAGTCCAATCTTCGGTCTCCTTTCGGTATTTTAATGCTTTCTTCACACTCTTTTCGCTGTATATGACATTTTCATCAAGATCAATGTTGATGGAACAACCATTTCTTTCCCCATTTAATATGAAATTACCGCTTGTAGGAAATACCTCGACATCAAGGCCTATTTTATGTAGATCCTGTTTAATACTCTCAGCCTTAGACTTCAAATCTTCTTTTTCTGACGCATCCATTCCATATACAAATTCATTCCCGGATGCATTGTTCTTCATGTTAGTGATTTCTTCATTAAGACACCTTATCTCATTCTCCTTTTCGGAGAGTACGTGCTCCTTTTCATCTAATGATGTCATTGCAACGTCAAGATCGCCTCTCACCTTTTCAAGTTCTGAGCCATATACCCTTATCTCACTTTCAAGATCTGTTATTCTCGCCTTGTCTGCGCCTGCACTAAGCTTTTCTACCTCATGTCTACTCTTTTCAAGGTCATTTTTAAGATCCTCTATTTTCCTGTTTGCTTCTTCTAGCGCAGCCTGATCAATATTACTTGAAGAATTTGCATTCGCCAAAAGCTTTTCTATCTCGGCATTCCTAGCGTCAAGTTTATTCTTCAATTTGTCGATAAAATCATCTTTCTTTGCATACACCTTTTCAAGTTTATGAAGTTTTTTCTCAAGATCTGTCTCGTTATCTGCAGGTGCTGTTGGCTGCTGCTTTGTTTCAAGATCGGATATTTTGGCAGAAAGCTCCGTTATCTGCTTAACAAGAGCATTTTTCTCTTCCTGCAGTCTGTTGTTTTCAGCAGAAAGATTACTATCGGAAGATATTGTATTTTCCGGAGTACCAAACAGCTCTGCCTTTTCACTGATGTCATTTTCCCTAGCTCTTAAGGTCTCCTTCTCTATTTTAATCTTCTTTTTTTCAAACTCCATGCGCTTCTTTTCAGAGAACATTTCATTTATTTTTTCTTCAAGTTCGAACTCCCTTCTGTCGCATTCAGACTCTCTATGTGCGCATTTTTCAACAAGCTCAGCCTCTTTCTTTGAAAATTCAGATTCCAGTGCTGTACGTTTCTCCTGGTAATCTCTTTCAAGAGACTCCATCCTAGATTTATACTCACTTTCAAGATCCTCGATTTTTTTATTACAACTTTTTTCAAAGAGAATATTTTTTGTTTTGTATTCTTTTTCAAGAGCTTTCTTCTTTTCCTCAAATTCGTCCTCTAAAATGACAGCCTTTTTTATGTACTCATCTTCAACAGTTTTGGCATGCTCGTTTGCAACTCTTTCCTGTTCCTTCACAGAATCTGCATATTTGTTGAGTGTTGCTTCACGTTCATTCATCTGCGCAGTTCTTTCGGCGAAAATTGCATCTATTTCAGCATAAGCAGCATCTATCTGCTCCCTTATAGTACCGGGGAGTGCAACTCTATCATTTGACTTATGTACCGGCTGAGCCTGTATAGGCTTAGATAAGTTTGACTTTTTTTTATCTGGTCTCGGTCTTGAATTATTTTCAGGAATATTAATCTCAGTCATAGGAGCGCTCTTTTTTACCTTATCTACAACTTTTGAAGTTACCTCTTTGTCAACTTCTTTATTATCATAATATCTTTTGATTTCTGCCTCTTCCTCTCTTATGAGGCGGAGCTCCTCCTCGATATCCTCTGTATCATTCATTGATATATTAATTTCATCACTCTTCTCTGAAATATCACTACCTGCATTAGCATCAACAGTCTCTGTTACTACAGGAATACTTTCAGCCTTGGATCCTTCTTCAGTAATTTCCACTTTAGGATTCTCCTGAATGCGAATGTCGGAAATTGTATGCTCGAAGTCATCTATATGATCATCTATGACCTTTAAAAGCTTATCTAAATTCTCAGCTAAATACTCGCTTTCATTTCCAGGAGCAGCATCCGCAAACGAAATAGCTTTCTGAATTATAAGCTCGTCTGTCTCTTCCTGAACTATATTTATATAGTCGTTGTCCTTGCACATTTCATCCGCTATATTTTTTCTATTTGTATCTTTCGCCACGTTATATTTCAGCTGAGCCTTAAGTGTACCTACATCACCATTCTTCCTGACTTTTACTTCGACTTTTATATCCCCATACATTTTGTACTTAAGACAATAACTAATCTTGTTTTCGGTCACATCCACATCACTTGCATTTTTACAATTAGCAATTTTGTCTTTAAGATAATCAACAATCCTGCTTTTTTCATCTAAGTTCATAATTACACTATCTCCTTTTCCTTTGGTTTTACATTTGCGACAACATCATCCTTATTGACATTACATATATTGCAATACATATCAAATGCCTCTTCAGGAATCGGTATCTGTCCACGTTCCCATCTGCTGATGGTTGCCTTGCTCACTCCCATCGCAACGGACATATCACTTAAAGACTTATTGCTGTTCACTCTGGCTGCTCTCATCACTAATTTCAAGTTTGTTCTCCTTTCTAAAGGCACCCTTTTTTTATTTTCGTGAAAAATATGAGATTTTTTCTCATGCCACACACAAAAAAAGACAAGGGCTTAAATACCCCTGTCTCTTTCTTCTTTAAAAACATCGTTTCCAAGTAATCCTTCAAGATATGTCATCCGCTTTCCAACGATATTCCTTGTTGTTTCACGAATATCACTTTTCTCCTGTTTACTTAGATACTTCTCAAGTCCTATGAACCTCAATTTAAGAAAATTATCAAGATAAATCAGATTTTCCTGTTTTTTTCGTTCCTCAGGATTCATCGGCTTACTGTTCATGTCTTTATAATACGATGGACACCCCATGATCTCATAAAGCATATCATAAGCTTCCCCAAAACTTATATTTTCCTTAAGTTCCAGATATTCTTTCGTATTAAATTTTCTCATGCACACTTTACAATAGCAGTAATTTTGCCCTCTCCTTGTAAAGCAATTCGACTGAGGGTGATTCGTCCCCTCATATTTACTTTCATGCTCCGGACAAAACAAGAATGTGTATCTGCCCTTCGGAGTAGTCCTATATCCTTTAGCATATATAACATCCAGCATTTCAGACTCAGCAATGAGTCTACTGTGATTATTAGCCATATGATATACCTCCTCCTATGCCAGATTAAGTTCAAGCTGTTCTGCCTTCTTGTTAAGCAGTTCTGTATTCCGGGAACTCTGTCTTATAAACTGAGGATAACCTGCATATTCTGCATCAACCTCAATCTCAAGATTCATTGGGATTATACCATACCCGCTTGTTTTTCCGCTCTGTACAGCATCTACAAGCCGGTTTATATTCTCCTGGTTTAAATTTCCCTGCATGAACAGCAATTTATACAGATTAGCAAACTGCCTGCAGGAATCAATATCGGAGAAAAAAATCCTTGTCTCCGGATCATTTGTAGGAATTCCTACCGTTGCAAGTATCATCGCGAGTGACGAACTATCCTCACTTGCAAACTCATCCATACCTGATCCCATAATCATATTTATTAAACCTTTCATATATACATCCTCCTTTTATTTTTTTATTTAGAATAAAAATGGTATATATGAGGATAGAAAAAAATTATCGGTCAGCCATGGCCTGAAGCTTTTTAAGCTGTTCTTCTTTTAATATATCTTCATCCGTTCGATATCCAGAGAGATATTCAATGGAATATGGTGTAAACTGGGTACCAACATCTTCCTTGGTATATTCGCTCTTGCACGCTGAACAGACTAACTTAGCTGTGTACCATTCATTGTGGATGAATCCATCCATAAGTATTACAGATTTCTTCATCAAATACTTAGCATCCCATTCTGCCTGCTCTCCATAGCTATAAACCCATGGATAATCGGCATGCTGCTCCGCCTGTTCTTTTACATAATATTTTCGGTCAACGCCCAACCCATAACGACAGAGACTTCCGGAAGTAGTTGCGATAAACTGAGGGTCCGTGACAACTGTACCAACTATAAGAGCCTGATTCGAATTCTCCTGATAGTTTTTTATCAGCAAGGAATCAGGAGTCTCCATCTTCTCATCATAGAACTCTGTGTATGATCCAAGTCTTGTCACGCTCTGTGGATAGACAAACGTAGACACAGCATTATCTTTATAATTCAAAGCTCCGCAAACAGGACATATTGATTTACGTTTCGTAGGAAGGACCATAAATACGCCCTTAATATCTAAAATATCAAAATGCCTGTAAGTCTTAAATTTAGACATAAGATCCTCGCCTGAATAATAGATTATTACTTCACAGTAACGGTCCCCACTATAACCATCAGCATCTCTTCGCGTCGTCTTTAAATTCATTAAAATTTTCTCTTCTCCTGGCTTGCCCTCATTTATTATTTTGGGATCTGAGGTTAGATATCCTATAAGTCTCACCTGATTATGCGTTGCCATATATGTAATCTCCTTCCGAAACTTTGTTTTGTGATTTATCTGAATTAAATATGGATAAAATTACACTCGACAGCACAAAATAACTGAGCGCCCACTATGGAACAAAGTTCCGACACACAAAAAGGAGCTGTCTTTTTGTGAGACAACTCCCTCTTATCATAGTTTTTATAGATCAAGATCTTCCTCATCAGGCTCATTCAATTCATCAATACCTTGAGCATCACCTGACTGGGGATTTTCAACATCACCCGTTTCTTGCTGAACATCCTTTTCTAAACGTGAGCTTTCGTTGTTACACGCATTTGCAAAATCAGTAAGATTTACTTCAGTATCTCGCTGATCATTCGCGATCGTCATGTCATTAAGCGTCTTTTCCGCTATTCTTCTGACATACCCACCACATCCATCGTTTACAGAGGCTAGATGCTCAAGTACTTCTGTAGGCGTATGCTTATTACTTGCAACTTCGGCTCTAACGTATTGACTTTCATTATTAGATAACAATGTCAATACATCAGGTGGAGTAGAAGGATTCCTGGCAACCTGTATCTGAACATTCGAATTATTACATAAGGCCAATTTTTCAAGAACACCGGGGTCAGTATTCTTGTTTGCTGCAACCTCCTGTTTAACCCTGTCATTCCCCTTTTCAGCCAAGACTCCTAGTGTATCGGAACGAGTATTACTATTTTTTGCTGCGCACACTCCTATTGCTGCTGCGTAAGGATTTTCCTTAACTATACTATCTATAAGTTCCGGTGCAGTTTCCTTTTTACCAACGATTTCTGCAAGTTCAAATGCGTTTTTCTTCGGAGCAGGTTCGGTCTCAGGCTTCTTCGGAGCAGGTTCAGGTTCGGGTTTCTTTGAAACAGGCTCAGGTTCGGGCTTTCTCGAAGCGTTCTCTATATGTTCAGAGCTACCATGAACATTTTTATCGACCCTTGGCTCAGTCTGCTGTTCTCTTTTATGAGGTTTTTTAAGCCAATCAGGTATGTGAGGAGGCTGAGTATTCTCATTGGCTGCTTGAGTCTTTTTATCTTCGCCATTATATGACGAAGCTTTGGTCTCGCCATTTTCTTTCGAAACCTCTTCAACAGGATTAGAACGCGTATTATCATACTTGCGTTCATACTTTTTATCCATAGCCTTTGCACTGCTGTCAATAGTGTGAAAATACTTCTCTCCACACTTTTCATACACTCCTTCACAAACTCCAAATGCATAAGATCCAAGATTTTTCTTCTGATCACCATGTATGATTGCTTCCGCCGGTATCTTTCCCACTTCATGACTAAGTTCGCCCTCTTCTATCCGAAATGATATCGTTCCATTCTCCTTATCGTAAACAGAACTCATAGACACCGTATTCCCATCCTTGTCACGGCCTAGATAAAGATGGCAATATGGACTTTTCGGATTAGGTTCTTCTGCAAGCGAAAGTTTAAAGGCGCACCCTACTATACAGGACTTAACCGCTGCAGAAATATATGCCTGCGTCTGCTCGCTCGGGGACAATTTTGTTGTTATAACTGAGCCTTTTGATTCAATCTCTACATTTACCTGTTTATCACTGTGAACATATTTATCATTTTTGTATACCGATTCAAATACTTTTTTCTCTATATTTCTAATATTTTGCTGAGTTACTGGTATTTTATCATCGCCAATCGTCAAGATCTTATGGCCATCTTTCGATCTACCATCAGTATTCATCTCTATTCCTAGTTCATTAGATATATTAAAACTATTCGGAGATTGTCCAAACAATCTCATACAAGCACTGTTGAGACTATCTACGCTCTCTCTTTTTTCTTTCCCCTGTACTTGTTCATCAGACTCCTTATTAGGATCCATTTTTTCTTTCTCAGGAACATCTTCTTGTAATTCTTCTTTTTCGCGTTCAGCAGTGCTTTTCTCATTCAGCTTTTTCTTTATGTCTTCAGCTTTACTTTCCTTTTCAGCCTGATTCACCAAATTTATTGGCTTGCTTCCAAGTGAATCTCCGAAAATTATCGCTCTGCCGATGTCGTGAATAAGATGTGCGACAAAAACAAACGGAAAACTGAAAGCCTTGTATATATTTGATATTGTCAATTTTTCCTTAAGCCATTCTCCAACACTTCTCCTATCATCAGTTCTCTCATTATTATTGTTGTTCTTACGGTCTGGTTCACCACCTTCCATATCCTCAGGTTCAGAATAATCCATTTCCTCGTAATACGATGTATTATCTATATCTTCTGTTTGTCCTGCCGGGCCATTGCCCGATCCATCGTTTGAATCATCAAATTCTGGTCCCATATTAATCCCATCCTTTCTTTTTACCAGTAGTTTTATAAAATTAATATGGGAAAATAACCATTGTAAAATAAAAACACCACAGCCATTTCTAGCTGTGATGTTCTTTTTATGCCGTAAATTACTTACAAGACCTCAAGCCGTCAGTTCAAAGTCTTACTCGCAAAGCCTTGCACTACTCAGATACAAGTTTTTTTACATCTTCGAGTGAAAGCTTTGTTTTCTCAGCGACCTTCTCTGCTGACATTCCATCCTCCAAGAGGCTTTTTGCAATATCCTTTCTGGTCATGTCTGTAGCGGTTTCCGTAGCAGCCTTGGCAGCAGCTTCCGCCTTCTCCTCAGCATATCTCTCAGCAAAATCCTTTACTATCTTACACACTTCGTTCACTCCTTCCTTGTCATCCTTGTAATAACTCATAGCTTCGCTGATTTCCGGATACTTAGCACTGTCGAAAGACTTTCTTTCAAGAAACAGAGATAAAAGCTCAGACTCCTCTGAACCGTCTTTTATGACTGTGTTTGCATAATACACCTTCGCCCCATCGTTGACAGGGATATACTCACCATTAACTTCCTGGCACATTTCGCAGCGTGTAACAGTCTGGTCATTCCTAAGTACATCGTACTCAGTTATATATATAACTGTTACATTTGGTATATCAGCAAACTCCATGCCTTTCTCTGTCTTGTTGGCTGTTATTGCTGAGATATGGAAACGGCATCTCCTGACATCATCATTCTGATTCCCTTTCTGGACCTCAACATTGACAAAACTGCCATCTGCCATGTGGCACAACGCATCAAGCCATACCTCTCTGTGCAGGCTTGTTATGGACTCCTGCGGTGTCACGGATATAACCACCAGCTTGTCGTCATGCAACAAAGTTCTGATAATTTCCTGACACACGCCCTTTCTTGATGCCACAAGCCTAAACATGGTGTCGTCGATCAACCTTAACCTCTCTGCAGTCTCCCGGACTTCTCTGCTAAACTCCATTCAACATCCTCCTTTGTTTCCGGCTCCAATACATGAATACCAAAAGACAAGGGGAATCCACAATGCCTAAGTACTCAGGCATTGTGCCTATTATTTTTTGTAACTTCTCCTCTTCGCCGGATTTTCCGGCAATTATTATAGTTACGATATTATTTTACCTTATACGGATATAATATACAAGTTTGCAAAAACGCACATTTGCATATTCGGCAGTCAGAGCACCCCTGCAAATTTGCTGACAAAACCATATATATCTGAAAGTGCTCCCATTTTATACAAGTAATATATGAACCCTATTACGACAGCTATCTGTACAATGGGCTTTATTACCCAATAAGCACTGTACCGGCCAAGTTTAGCTCTAATGAGCCATACTCCCATCTTATCCCCCTTGAGCAAATTACAGTGTTTGCAACTTGCAACTAGATTTCTTACATCATTAACATTTTCGATTCCCTGTGATTTTAGCATTCTCCTTGCCCTTGGCGAATCTTTTACAGAATGTACCGGTATCACATGATCTACTACAACTTTATCTTGAGTGAGTTTCTTATTACAATACCTGCATCTATACGGGCCATTACCATACTCCTTGAAAAACTTTCTTCTATAATCACTACTTCTTTCCCATTGTTCTTCTATGCAACGATATTTCAACCCACTCCACTTTAATTTTTTCAGTATTTTCCTTCTGTCATCATCAAACACTTTTGTAGTGTAGTAAATGCCATTTTTGCATTTCTTTTCATGAAAATTGAATTCATCCATCCATAGGCGTTTATGTTTTGTGTATACATCAAATATATATCTCATGGCATACCCCCTTTTCAAAAACTCTGGTATAAATATGAGATTATACGCCTCCACAAAACGGAATAAAGTTCCGTTTTGAAAGCTGCCATTACCTAAAGGTATTTCTTTTACACCCTATATGGGTTAAAAAAAGAAGGCATCCGAGATGCCTTCCCCTAGATAATTTGTATGTACTTTATCTTCTCGTTTTATTCTTTTTCGACAAGACAATAATTAGCGCTCCTGCAATAACAACAACAATAACTATAACTAACGCTTTTGACATTGGACTTGTATCATCCTTAGTTTCTTTCGCACTTTCAGTAGTGCTTTCAGTAGAATACACTTCAACAGATGGCTGATCTCCCGTAGGATTCTGTACTTCAACGCCGTAGTTGTCACCGTATTCTTCCGTATATACATCATCAGTTTTAGGTTCCGCTGTCAATTGTGGATTAGTAGTAGTTCCTGTATTAGTTTCAGCTTCCACCTCTTGCAGGCTTTTTCTTTCTCGCTCTATGTCTTTATATTCTGTTTCAAAGTCTTCATAAGTTTTACCGCCAGATTCTGCAAGCATCTTGTCTGTTATTATTCCTACATTTACGGATTTTTGAAACTGCTTATATGCCTGTTGCGCCTTTTCAATTCCTATGTAAATAACAACTGTATCCTCATTGCCTTCTGAAAAAACATTAAAAGTGTCTGATACTACATAAGAGAATATTCCACCATTACTACCGGTATACAATATACTATCAATTTTGTATGGATATCCCACAGGAAATTCCAGTTTCTGTGGGGTCTCTGCAATATCATAAGCATCTACAGTTATTTCAGCCTGAGGGCTATCATCCATATTCCAGATCGAATAATATATGGTAAATGTATCTCCTTTCATCGGAGTTAATGTATCGGAGTAATCGGCCTTAAAATATACTCCACCATACTCAACTTTATCATCCCCGGATTCATCGGTTTTAGCGTGGCTTATAGTCATGTTACTAAATAACATCAAACATGTTAGTACTGCACCCATAATCATCATGGTTAAATTAAACCTTATCACTCTCTTTGAAACACCTTGCATTTCTCCTACTCCCTTCTATTTGGAAATTCTCATTCCATACCTCTTTTTTTCATTTTCTATATTTTCCACATTCTCTGACTCGTCATTCTCGTTATCGGAATCCCCAATATCTACAGAGCCATAATCTTCCTTTATGCTCTCTTCATATGGGTTAAAGTCTTCTGTCTGTTCAATTTCTTCTAACAACTGATTGTATTCGTGCTGAACAAGCTCCTCTTCTCTCTTAGCTTCGATCTCTGCCTCACGTAATATATCGTCAAAATCGACTCCCTCTATCTCTGCTGCAGTAGCAAGTTCATTATCAAAGCACAGTATAAGTCTTTCTGAATCTTTCATGGCAATTCCAGTGTAATATACCAGATCTTCGAACATAAACACCAATTTACCACGAAGCGCCTTAGGAAGAATAGTCGTCATTAGAATGCATTCAGCATATTCTTCATTATCCCGGTTTGAAAACCATTTATCAAGAACCTTCGATACACGATTATATTCTACAGTAGCTGACCTTGGAAAGTCAATCTGTACAACGGCACACCCGCCACTTATTGAAAATGAAAATACACCTTTTGTGATAAAACTATTACTCTTGCTTCTTGTAGTGCCATCATCCAGTCCCTCTTCAATCGAAACAGAAGCTGTGCTATTTGGTATTCCATTCTCGTCAACATCCTGGGCGAGATATAGTGCATCCTCTATTGTTATCTCAAACGGAGCGTCTTCATCATCTGCAGCGTCTTCATCATCTGCAGTTTCATCTTCATTTTCAATATCCTCATCAAAATCTTCGTCATCCCAATATAAATCAAACTTTTCATTATTTTTATCTAACATTATCCTCTACCATGCGGATCATCCGCCCTTTCGTTGATTTATATTAAATATGATTTATTCTATTTGAAGTCATCTTTATTAGGGACAAAAAAAATCCATTGGATTGCATATATATGATAATTTTGCATACATATTTTAATTTCAATGGATTCTTGTATACATTTTTTTTAAAGCTATCTATCCATGTTTACGCTTGACATTCAAGACGAACTGCTTAACCTCGTATATAATATCACCTGAGCTGAAATTTACACGTTTTTTTACACTGTATTTAATTGTTTTATCATTATTGACCATCCTAAAAACTTCATTACTATATTTTTGTGGGGTATTTGCATAGCCATCATCCTGTAATTGGATTTTAAACTTCTCAACTTCCTCAGCATTCATATATTTTACGTTTTTTGACCATTTTACTTTTTCAAAATCTACCATCGGATCCTCCTGACTGGTGTATTATTTAATAAACCCATACTTGGGCTCATAGATATATAAGACTTCAAAATCGGCCTTCACCTTTGTCATTTCATCTATGAGCTCAATAGGGACCTGTTTGTCTTTCATATATCTGCCCCTTTCTATTATAGCTTTGTATTCAAGTCATTACATTTATACCCTTATTATACATTCTAATTCCAATCTTGTATTTTTACAAATAAAAACATCACGGCAAATGATACCAGTATAAATACCATTTACCATGATGTTCTTTTGTTGTTCTATAATGTACCGTTTCTTATCCTATTCTCTCATCCGGTTTTGTGCTCATTATCTTGTAGAGCTTTGTATGCTTTGGATAATCGTCATTGAACGGAATTATATTATTATTGATTGATAATATACCCATTCCTGACTTACCTGATGATATATATTTCTCTTCAGTCGGCGACAGTCCAAACATATCTGAAAGCTGTCTTCTATTCAGCGGTGACTGGCTCAAGAGCATTACAAGTGAACTGTTATTGATTACTGTTCTTGCATTTTCACTCTTCAGCATATCCTCCACATTCTGAGTAATCGCAGTAGGATAACCATTCCACTTTCGCGCTCTTTTCCATATCTGGGAGATATAGTCCGCTGATGTTTTTTTCTGCATCATTAGATAAAACTCATCAATGTAGAACCATGTTCGTTTGCCCTTGCTTGAATTTTCAATCATCTTGTTCCAAATATTGTCAAGGCATATCTGAAGTCCAAGTTCCTTTAAGCCGGGACCGATGTCTTTAATATCATATACTGTAAACCTGTTATTTATCTCTACATTTGTTCTTTTAGAGAACACATCAAGAGCGCCCGATACGAAACGTTCAAGAGCAAGTGCCATATTCTGAGCCTCTACCTGAGGCTGATCACAGAGTTCATTGTAAAAATCTTCGAGTGTCGGAGCAAGTTCAAAACTCTGGGATACCCCTATTCTATTAAGTTCCTTGAGATACCTGTCATAAATATTGATAGTTACCCTGTCTATAATAGACTCCTCAATCGGAGACAGTCCATATTTTCCTCCGATCATAATCTCGCATATTGTATGAACAAAGTCACACTTTACTTTAACAGGATCACCCGAATTATCATCATCAATATTATTGATATTAAGATCGAAAGGGTTAATATGAATATTTGAACCATTTGCAATTTTAACAACCGATCCACCTAATTCATTTGCTAATGCCGTGTCTTCTCGCTCTGGATCAATTATATATACTTCATCATCAGTGTTAAGTAATACATTGACAATCTCTCTCTTTGCCGCAAAACTTTTACCGACACCAGGCATTCCTAATATACATGCGTTATAGTTTACTCCCTTTCCTCTATCAAGAAGAATGAGATTACCGCTCGCTGCATTAAGTCCGTAGTACATACCATGATCATCCTTAACATCAAGCACATCAAAAGGAATTATAGAAGCAACCGTCTTACTTGTCATAAGTCTATCTATTGTTATTTTTTTATTACCGATCGGCAAGGATGTTGCAAGTCCATCTTCCTGTTGCATATTAAGAGGATTTACTACAAGAAGATTCTGATCCGCTATCATTTTTAACTGAGTTTCAAAACTCTTAAGCTGATCCTCATTCTCCGCAAACAGAGTAAAAACAAAAGTTGTTACAAACAACTTATCATTTTCTTTTGTAAGACCTTGTAACAGGTCCTCGGATTCCTCCTTATCTTCAACCAAAGATGGTGACACAAGATCTGCACTATACCCGCTTCTTGAGGCACGTTTCTGCATATCAAGAATATCAGAAGATATATTAGTTCCCTGTCGTTTAACCATCTTGATTGCTTCCTGCTGATCCATGGTACTCATGAATACAGATGTAAGCATATTGCACGGAATTTTCGAAAAATCTGTCAATATCGTACCTTTGATCCACGTAGGATACGCCTGTACATAATATGCCCTTGCGATTTTATCCCCGATTACCATTTTATTACTCTTAAATTCAAGTGAATGTGGACTTATAACCTCTTTTGTCGTAATTCCCTGTCTCACACAATTCTCAAGCGTGAATGATTCCACCTCTTTGCCATTTATAATACGTTTTTTATACAAACTCTCATCTGCATCAGCATTATATATAGTATTGAGTACAGACAATCTTTCGATGAGAGTCATTGGTTTAACCTCAGCCTTGGCCATCGTTGCCATATTGTCCGATATCATCGAGTCAATCTGTGAAAATTTATCGTTTGCAATAAATATGTTTTCTGCCGATATCGTGATTGTAAGATACTTCTCCGTTTTCAGGTTGTTTTTAGCTCCGGCCATTTTCTTCTCAAGCATCTCATTAGTTTCTTCACGGTATTCATTCAAGTCATCATCCTTCATTTCAAGAAATACTTTCTTTTTAAAGGCATCCATATCTATCGTCTTATTATACAGAGTAAGCTGGATATCAATACCATTATCAAACGTATTGAGAAAGTCTGACCACTGCTCAGCAAGATTATATTGAGTTTCATCTGTTGCAGTCTTAAAGTTTACATCAGGAATAACATACGACTTTGAAAATCTATTAGTCGTAACTTCTATTATTCCGTTCTTATACACACCTACATAGGGAATTGAATCCGATACAGTTTTCGGAATTTCCTCTAATATTTCTGTTTTCTTTGCATTCTTTGACAATTATAATCACCTCGCACTATTCGTACATTTTCCATTCAGGTTCACGGGCTATTCTTTCTTTATATTCCTTATTTATTCTGGCTATTTCTTCGCTAGTCTTTTTGGGAATTGCACTTTGAAGATTTGTTGATACTTTTCTCTTTGTCGGGAAAACAAAGTTCTTATAAACTACATTTCTCAAATACACTTCCATCCTCATGCCATGCGGTTCTAATGAAAAGGCAAGTATAACTATTGCGAGCAGAATCATTATAAACATAGAGGTATCTAACGTGACTTCCATGGTTTTAAGGATGTATCTGTACACAACAAGATCCACTACGATAGCAAGTAAGCCGCATATAGCCTGCCTAAATGAAAATGGACCTATAGCCTTACCTTTAAATTTCCTTATATCCTTAGGTACTTTTGTCTCAACCATTTCATCATCCTCCTATCCTCCTACTACATCATGTGCAATTTTTCCTGCACCGGCTACCATGCCAGTTGCAACAACATTAACAAGCAATGACGGTAATAATCCGGTCGCCGATAAAGCATAGTCTATTGCTCCAATGTTAATATCGCCCTGATATTGTGAACCAAACAAAGCCTCTCCCGCTCCGGTTAATCCATCTAAGGCCTGCTGAAGCCCAGTTGCAAATTGCGTTGAAAGTTTCAAAGTTAAAAAAATGACTGTCATCTCAAGTGTGGCGGCCAAAAAACTTTTAATATACCGTACTCCTGCAGAACGTTGGCCATCCTCAAATAACTGAGGAATGGCAATAGGGGCCATCCATCCTCGTATACATATTTCCAGGGCATTTTTTGTTGTGACAAAATAGCATACAAACTTACACGCAAACATAATTAAATATCCAAGAAGACCTGGTATTATTATGCTTAAGGCATTAATAAATTCGCTAATTCCCCCTGAATACTGTTCTTCAAGAACAGTCATCAAATCAAGACATCGACCTTTATCATCAACCGCTGTATGCCGTTTCACATACCATTCAAAAGTATTTTCATTTGTTGTATTACTAATTCCTTTTGCTGCAAGATCATAGATACCCTTACCAAGCTCAAGCATTCCATTCATAATTGTCCTGAGATTTAACATAATCATGAAAGCAATCATAAATTTGATACATAAAACAACAAGCTTCTCCAAAGTCAAAAGATCCATTGAGGCCTTTGATGCAATCTCCATATAGAAATACAATATTAGAAGACCAGCTCCGACCGCCGAAAAGGCGCTATATCCATCACCAACTATTCCATTTCCTCCATTTGCCCCGTTAAACAGATTCTGTAACACTGTCCATACATCATTCATCCAACCATGAACAGAGTTAGCAAGTCCTCCGCCAAGCACAAGCTCAAGTATCTGGTAAATAAGTCCAACCATATTCTCTTATCACCTCTCATATAAATTACAAAGTCCGTCTATCCCTCCATAGAGAGCAGGCGGACATTATTTTGCACTTAGGACAATTAGATATTATTTGAGATAATTCGACAAATTTGTTTGTTTCACAAGTGCGTCTATTCCAACCAGAACACATGCAACTACGAGCATAGTTGTTGCTCTCGACTTTGAATCGGCATCCTCATTCTTGAACGCCATTACAAGCTGACCGATAGAATAAACTGCGAGTACTACTCCGACGTACTTGAATACCTTGCATATAATATTAATCATTTGCTGTAATACATCTTCAGCAGCTCCAGCAAATACTGTTCCAACCATACAGCTGATCACGAGGATTGATAATATAGCATTAACACTAAAAAGTGTCTTTCTAGTCACTCTACCCCTTTTTTCGTTGTCGTACTGTGCTAATGATTCATATGCAATTGCACAACCCTCATTTGCTGCTTTACAAAGTTTACTTTTTACTGCGCATATTTTTTTCTTCACGCAAACTCACCTTCCTTTCTCAAAAATTAGGGCACAGAAGTCCCACGAAAAATATGAGAGAAAAGATAAGCAATAAAAAAAACTCCCTGTTGTTTGTAAACAAGAAGTTCTCTTTATTCTATTCGATCCATTTATCCTCTTTGTAAAATAGATCACACATTTTGATATAATATTCAGCTTCCCCTTTCAGCACAAAAAAAATTTTTTCCGTGGGAATCTCAACCTGTGCTGTCTGGTTTGTAAATTCATTACACGTCTTAAAATCGTCAAGATTCGGAGACTTAACAAACTGAATAATTATATTGTTATAATCATCATCTTCAAGGTTATCCGGATTTTTCACGACCACATTTAAGTGTTCCTTAAATCTTTCAAACATTGACAGAAGTAGTTTTATTTTGTCATTGTCGATTTGAGTATATTCAGGATCCACCACATCTTCTATCTTTGCATCACTGAATATATCTTTTTCAAGTTGTCTTAGGGTTACTGAATCTTTTGGAGGTGACTGTTTAGCCTTTGAATCTTCATCTGCACCTTTTCCATTTGAACGTTTTTTATCCCTATCTCCCCCTAAATTCCGAGTTGCATTATTATGCGTGTTCTCATGCGCTGCATTAGTCTTATGAGTAGAATCCTTCCGTTCAGTGTAAACATGATCTAAGAAATCACCCATTCCACTATCCTTAGGATGATTTCTACGTGGTCTCTCATCTTCTGGCTCTTCTGTTTTTTTCTGAGATGCTGCCCTGTCTTTTTCCCTCTGTAAACGAGCCTGTTGTATTTTACTTGTTCCATTTTTTCTAGCATCCTCTGTGTTTTCTTCTTCGATATCCGGATCATCTATTCCTGATGGAGGCGCCTCTCTAACTTCACTAATACTTCTTACACTTTTACATAACCTTTCAACATCCACTCCAAAGAGATCTCGAAATTCTGCGCAACTAACAAAATAAAAACAGGTCTTTTTATTTATATGTTTCGATATCTCTGCGATTGCATATCTTTTTAAATTGTTATCATCAAGTTCATTGCAATCTTTCACCTCTAATATAGAGTCTTTTGCCAATGATGATATTGTTCGCTTTACAGATTCCCTTGTCTGTCCTATATTTTCTCTTTTTATTATGTATATATAGTCTGTTTTCTCGATTTGCCTTGTACTTATCCTCGACAGCGATTCATTTATAGTTTCAAAATCAAGCAAGAAAAATCTTCGTACAGTCTTCTCCATATGCACGCCTCCCTATGACTGCTTTGGAAAAAGCTCATCAATATCAATGTCTACAACTTCTCTAGGTGGTACGACTTCATATCCGTTCGCAATGAGCATCTCTTGTATCAATAATATCAGATAGGCGGTTCCAATTTTTTTTACACAAAAAATATCCGATGCTGATAATAGCATCGGATACCTTTAAAATCGAAATACGATCATTAAAATGGAAGCTCAAACGATATATTGTTGTCTATCTCATTCTCACCTTCTGAGGAAAAGGTAAATGATTCCACAGAGAAAAAAGTCTTTGTGTAGCTTTTACCATTGTAATTGTATGGCTCACTCATATATGAACATACAACAGACACCTCTCTGCCTTCTGTTATGTCACTAAGTAGGTTCTTTACATCTGATTTAGAGTACCTACATCTTGGGTAATCAAATCTCTGCTCTCCTTTGTTCAGGAAATTTCGTGCAATCTTAAGAGTAAACTCTACATAGTGTATATTTCCTTCCCTATTATAGGTTATTGAAACATCATCAATAATTCCTCCGAACGAACATAGATTTTTCGGATTACTCATCGTGATCCTCCATTCTCCTATACCACATACGGGTATCGGTTTCCTTCATAAATGAGCCTTCCTTAAGGCCCTCTGTAAGCCTGTCACATCGCTCACCAACTGTTACAATCGAGTCCAGCATCTTGAGGGCAAACGCCTCCTTAGTTGCTACGGGTTTGCCCTGATACCTTGATAAAAGGATATTATCAAATATCTCAAAACTTTCTTCATCAAGCTGCTTATCCTCAGGTATCATATGATGAGCTACTACAAGCTTATCATGAGCCGCTATATCAAAGCCTTTCAGTGCAACCTCTCTCGTTGGCTGATAATCATCATCAACCATCATAGTAGATCCAGAATAGTATACGGCAGCAGCAGAAAGCATCAAGTCTCTGTCATATCCCATTGTTGTTGCGGTGCTGTCTGCAAGCTGCATGAGTTTGTATGTAGCTTCCATAAGCCCGCCATTTCTGGCATACTCATCACTTGCTGTCAGGGGAGCATGCGTGAATACTGCAAGCTCGTTAGTTATTACCTTGCAAGCAAGACGGCAGTACCTTTCATCCTTTATTGTTTTTATAAGAGATGATATCTGCTTCCAGGTTGCTTCAATGTCAATCTTAGCCTTTGGTATAAACGATGATCTAGGCTTATCTGATGGCTCCCAATCCTTCAAGGTATAAGTTTTATTACCTTCATACTCGCCGGCTTCTATTACGGCGTCAACGATAGCTTTTTCTTCAACAAACCGTTCCGGCTTGAGGAAACTATTCATTTTTATTTTCTCGCCATCCGTATCCCTAACTATAAGCCTTTGATACTTGCCCCCGTTTCTTGCATCAGCAGTCTGAGCCGTCTCAATAAATATTGGTGTTTTTATCCTCTTTCCTATCTCTAACTTCATTAAACACATTTCTTTATCCTCCTCTTAGTTATATTTACCTGAAATATGTCGCTGCTAAGAGGATAAAATAAACAAAAAAATAGATGCAGCACTATAAGCTACACCTACTCTTTATTCTTACTATATACCAGGCTTCCGCTTTTACTCAGTGGCAGCAGGGTGTATATAGCCTTTCCCTTAATCTCAGATCTATCCACAAAACCCCAATTTCTTGAATCATAAGAGTTCCCTCTATTATCCCCCATTACAAAATACTTTTCATCCGGTACTACAATTGTTTCATTCTTATAAGTAAAAGTTTTATACTTAACAAAGCTATCATCAACAAGGTCTCCATTCACATATATATTGTTATCTGAGAATGTAAGAGTATCACCAGGAAGTCCAATGACACGTTTTATAAGATTATCACTTATTTTTTTCCCATCCTTTTCAATGGTTTTATTAAACGTTATGATATCATACCTGTTAATGGTTTTTACATTTCGTGATATACATATTATGCTATTTATCCTTATTGTGTTTTCCATGGATTCGCTTGGAACATGATTAAATGTTACAACCTTGAATAATACAAAAAAGGTAATAATTGTTCCTATCAAAAAAACGATTTCGTGATAAATTGATCTGAATCTCTCGTCTTGTGTTGATTCTTTATTACTTTTCTTCACGATCTCACTTCCTTTCAAACAGCGAACTTCTTTAGCAATTCGTAATATCCATTGATAAGTGCTGCATCCTCATCAGAACCTCCTGCATCTGGATGTATTTTCTTAATGAGAAGATTTCTTTTTTCTTTGAGTTCTTTTTCAGTGTATGGGATTTCAAGACCAAACAGTTCTTTTGCTATATCAAATTCTGTCTTAGGCTGGCCTTGATTTTCTCTCGTTTTATATTCCTGCTGCCTCTTATAATTTTCCTGGCGCCTCTTTTCCCGTTCCCATGTCCTTCTCTTATATTCTTCTTCTCTTCTGGCATTTTCCTCTTGTCTTTCTCTTCTGTCTTTCCGGAATTTGGACTCTTTCTTCATTTCCTCTTCTCGGTCCTGCCTTCGGATTTTTTCTTCCTCTGTAATATATACATATCGTCTTGGGTCACGCTTTTCTTCTGTATACCTTACATATGTATTTCTAATGCAGTCAAGTCCTATCTTTCGCCCTGTGACAACATCCATGATTCCACTTACAAGTAACAGATCTATACTATCGTAATAATAAGATATCTCATTGCCATGAATATTGTACCTTATAGTTCCTGTGCGAGGGCTTCCATCCTCCATATCCGGATGTAGACGATATTCGAGTTTTAGTCGGGGTTTATCCGTTTCAACTACAAGCGTTGCATATCCTATAACCTGGTCATCCAAGTACTTCTTAGTTGGATGGAAATCAAGATATATTTTGTATATATCACTATACTTTATCTCCGTTTCGTTGATTATCATACTTTTATTGCCAACAATTATAGAATCTTCATCCCGCCACTCGCCTATACATCCCCAGTACCCTGCCAAAGAGTCGGCTCTTTTTAGTATTCTGCAGGCGTTAATGATCTGCTTTGCTGTAATATCGGCAACATTATCTCTGATAATACGTGGTAAAGATTCGTAACAATCTGGACATATTGTTCCGCTTTTTACTTTTATGTACTTCTTGTCTTTTCGTCCACATATCTTACACTTCATGTCGCCTCACCTCTACTAATTCTCTTTATTATCCCATAAATGACGCTGCAGACTTTCTACAACATCAAGAACACTCTCATACTTTTTTCTGGCTTCTGCCTTTGGATCACGCTTCACAAGAGTAATTTTGCTTACATCACCTTTGGAAATACTTGTTCTATATGTTTTACCAACAGGAATTACCTCTATAAAGTTCTTGTAAATACCTACCACTTCTGCAGTATACCCTGAACTCATATTACAGTCTACATTATTCGGAATTTTTACAATATCCCCTGTTATTATATTATTATAATCCATCGCTGTCCCGTCTCCTTTTTCCACAAAACTTCAATATGAACACCCCGGCAACTCCCAATACTACATTTACACTGTGGAATATGCTCATATTCTTCTTCTTGTTGATTATACTTTTTTGAGGGTTGTCTTTATTTACCCATACAGTGATTTGAGAATCTTTCATACGCTCAACATTCTCTAGGTTTTCGTAATCCTCCCCCATATAGTTAAGTCCATTATATTTGTACATATATGTCACTTTGACGTCGTATGTATTGATATAAAGCTTATCAGCATACAATGGCGTTCCAAAAACTTGTTCGGTACATGTAGCCATCTTAATGAGATTGCTGGATAAGATAATACCATTCACAAGGATGAATAGTACAAGAATAATTTTAAAAATCAGGTGTTTCTTTTTCACAATTAGCTCCTTCCTTAAAATAAATATGATTATTTTTTTATACTATCCGTCATATGAAGTTCCATCATTATGTCTTTATGAATAGCAACTCTCCGGGATAAACATGCATATGATTGATTAACGGATTTAAACGCATTTTCAATTATTGTTTTCTTGTCTATAAGATCATCTGCAAGCTCTTTATTGCCATCGTTTTTGGCATCCCTTATCATATATTTGAGATGGGACATAATGGAGGCAAGAAAAGAACTGTACCCTGTAAGTATACCCATTTGCTCAGAAACTCTTTGCAGATCATCTGGGGTTTCTACACGCTGTACAATTGGAAACGAGAAATACTCCTTGTCACAATATTCAGCAAGGTCTCTCACTGATATGTCAGCTATATCTCTTATATTCAATGGTGTCACCTCCTAAAAGTATTCGCAACAAAAACAGAACCCGCAAGAAACTTTCTTGTGGGTTCCTATGTCTTCATTGTGAAACTACTGTCTGCTGATCACTGGTAATACATAAGATCTCTTTACAAATATAAATGCATCATCCCTTGCAATTACTATATATTTTTCGTCGATTTTTTCTCTCACTCCGGCATCATCCAAGTAAAAGATCTTCTCCGGCTTTATGCTGAAGTTATCTGCAAGAAACTTTCTGAGTTCAACAGCCGGAACTTTTTCTATATCAGAAGATATTTCTATCTGATCTTCAATCTTGCGTCGCTTTCTTGTTTTAGGCTTTTCTGACTCCGGATCTTCAAGATCTTCCGGAGCTGCCATAATGTCATCACCATCGTTGGTATTTTCGTCCTGGTTCTCATCTGGCACTTCGTGCGATGCATTTGAAGATGATTCATCTGCAACGTCTGTAACGGGCTCTGGGACTTCGCTACTTGTATCATTATCCATCGGCTCTGGTGTCGTCTCTACTGTATCAGATTCTTCCCCTACGGTCTCATCAACCTGATCGTCACCTAAAGGCGGAATGAAGGCATTTGTTGTGTCATTCTGAGCTATATTTTTCTTCTCTTCTTCCATTGCCATAAGCTTTTCTATTGCATGCACCATCTTAGGCGATGCTTCATCTCCGGTCATGTTTTCCCTGACAAAGTCATCCATGATCTTTTCGCTGATAAGGATCTTCATTTCATCCTCGGTCATATTGTACTGTTTTGCTATCTCACGTATTAACATAATATCTACTCCTCCTGTGTGTTTATTCTATGTATTTATTATATCTTATTGCGAAGTCATCAAATTTTTACCAAAGGAAAATTACATTGATTTAGAGATAATTGTCATTGTGAGTCTATTCGCAACGGATTCTATACTTTCATATGGCAGCTTATTGTTTATTGCTTTCTCAAACTTCTCAATATAATTCTGCCTATTTTGATTTGTCACAACACAAAAATCCTGAAGAAGCCTTATCTTTTCCCTTATGATAAAATCTTTATCTTTTCTGGTCTGTCCCTTTTTCATTATTCACCCTGTCCCTTATCAATCATTTCTGCTATATGACTAACGACATCAAACATTACTGACCGCTGATCAGGGTTATTTTCTACAATTTCCGCTATCGTATCATCTGGAATATCCATATTGATATCTTTCAAAAACTTTTTCACCATCCGTATGCTGTCGTCTTTAGAAAAGGCAAGCATCTCGCCTTTTATGGAGCACCTGCTGATAAACGCAGGATCTAACATATCCGCTCTGTTTGTCGCAGCGATAAGCACTATATCATTTTCCAGTTTGTCGAATTCCTGCATAAGCGTTACCGTCACTCTTCCAAGCTCACCGTCACTTCCACTGTTACCCTTTGCCCTGTTGACACTTATAGCATCTACTTCATCAAGCATGAAAACGCACGGTGTTGTAGACGCAAACATAAAAGCCTGTGATATGTTTTTGGATGTAGCCCCCATATAGCTGTCAACAACCTTAGAAAAGTTAAGATAACAGAAAGGCAACCCAAGTTTGTATGCTATATACTTTCCAAATGTTGTCTTTCCGGTTCCCGGCGGGCCATACAGCAAAGTTGCATTTTTGTATGGAATCTGCATTTCCATAAGTTGTTCACACACTCTTGACATTCGGAATATTTTGTCAGCTATAGCATTCTGTGTTGCAGTAAGGTAATACCTATTTTCCTTAAATGTCTCCTGTACATTCTCATATGTGATTATCCCGTTGAGCTCCCGGGGAATATCTATTGCCCCTGATTTTTTTGCGGTCAGAATTTCTTTGTATTTTTTTACAAATTCACTGTTTTTCTGCGTCTTATCTTCGTCTAATGAGAGTTCGGCCCAACTTCTCGCTTCCCTAATATCGCATTTACATAATGCTTTTATCATGGCCTTATTATATTCAGTAAGCCCCATAATTTACCTCACCTCTACATATATACGTCTTTTTCCAGTGCAAACATAGCTCCTGGATTCTCTGACTTAACTTTATCAAATGATTCATACATATCCGATCGTTCATCTGTACCATCAGGTCTTAATATAATTACATGATCACCATCTCTGAATATCTGCTCAGCATCTTCCTCTGATATAATGTTGAACCAATCGGAAAAATATGTTCTTATATTTTCAGGAGTTTTCCAGTCATCCTCCGAAGTATCTCCTGCACAAAGTACAAACGATTCTCCATCATTGACAAATCGAATATGACTTATTCGGGCCATCTTACCGTCAATGTTTATAAAAACATGCTTTTCAGCCGAATCTAACATTTTTGCAAGCATTTTTGAATTAATCATCTTTTTCTCTCCCTTCATACATTTTTTGATTCTGTTTTTTCAAGTTCTTTGATCTTTTTTAATTGCAATCTTGCAGTTTCCCTTGACAGAAAAATCGACTTACCTATATCTTCCGGTTTAAAGCCCCTCAGGTTTAGATATATTCCATCCTGCAGTTCCCATTCATAATATTCACCCGTGCGGGTCAAAACTATCCTGGTGACGATAAATGTTGATACAAAATCTCTAGTTATCGCATATACCTTATCTCCAACCTGACATATAAGATTCCGTGTGTTACGCCTCTGCAGAATCTCTTTCTTAGCATCGCTTATAATGTCAGCCATTCCTGTCAGTCCGCATTCATTCAGATAGTCTATCTGGGCTTGTAGCTTTTCTAAATCAACCATATAACGCACACCTCCATGATAAATATGGGTTTGACTCTGTATTTATAATAACAGATAGTGTCGGACGTCTTTTTTTTACCAAAAACAACGGAGCTTGAATCATCAAACTCCGTTGTCTTTTGTTCTGCAATAAAAATTTTATCAATTATTCCGATAATACTACGCTGCTGCCTGCCATATTCCTCGTTCTGTAGAAATGAATATCGCATACTGCTGCAATGTCTGTCTTATCTTTTCCTTCCAATGCGGATTTTTTTGGCATTTTTTATGTCCCTCAATGGAGGTGTAAATCTCGGAAAGCGATACCCTTCCTTTATCTTTGATCACTGCATAGACTACATCAGCCCACGTTGCGGATTCTGAATCACGAATATCTATTTGGTGACTCTGTGGTAGCTGAAAATTGATAATGTATGGTGCTATCTTTTTTAACACCATGATATACTCATGCTCGATAGGAACAAAATTTCTTGACATATATGTTCTTCCCGCGGACGAATAATTGTTCTGCTTCTTTATTATTATCTGCTGAAGTTCTCCCGGCTTAACGACATCGGTAAGCATGGAGTGGAATCCATTTCTTCTGACATCTCCCATGAGTATACCCATGTATGCCCCTTTATCCATAGCTGCATAGTACTTCATTACTATGGTGTTAAGCACCTTTATAAATTTATTCCACTGCATCTGTCCAAGGTCACATCTTGAAAGATCTCCTGTCGGATCAGTATACATTGATCCTGCATAGGGAATTCTTATCTCGGCACCGTATGGTGGGTGCATGAATACCAAATCCGCACCCCTGAATTCATCAGGGACATCCGAATTCAATGCATCTATTCCACCTATGATATTGTCCCTGGGCGGATTAGGATTAAGATCAGCACCTATATAACCAACCCCCATATCGCGTGCGACATCAGAACCGGTTCCAGATCCGGCGAACAACTCAGCCATTTTTGTAATCCTATACTTCCATATAAGAAATGCCTGGATATATCCGGAGCAATTTCCGCGATACTTATTACTTCCCCATGGTCCTCTATCCGGGAATGATAATACCGTTGAATCCTGCTGCTGCAGGACTTTTATAATCTCTTCTTTCTTCATAACTATTCTCCTTTTGTTTTATTTAAGGAAAATATGAAAAAAGAAGGCAGAAAAATAAAGCCTCATTCTTGTGAATGAGACTTTACTAAATACAGAAATGGATTTTGATAACATAGCCTTTGTCCCCCCCCTACGCTTTAGCATAGGGGAAAGTCATTATACCTACTTATCACTGTGTGTTATCCTAAGTTTTTCCACCTCATCAACGGGAATATTGGTGCTTTCAGCGATTTGCTCATCGTTCAATATGCCAATAGCTATAAGGTTACTTGCAATTTTATACGCGAGCTTTTTTTCTCTTTCCATTGCGTAGTTTTCAACAGCTTCGCACATCTTTCTCACTCCTTCCCTATCTTCTTTGTAGTACTTAACAGCAGCGCTGAGTTTAGGAAATTTGGAGTTCGTAAACGGATCTCGTTTCAAAAACAGAGACAATAATTCAGACTCATCCCCATCGTTTCGCACGTTTACATTAGCATAATAAATTTTGGCGCCATCCCCTACGGGTTTGTACTCACCATTTACATACTGGCACATTTCTGTGCATGTAACTGCCTGATTATTTCCCAGAACATCGTACTGAGATATATACAATATTGCTACATCGGGTATACTTCCAAATTCAGTCCCCTTAGGTGTTTTGTTTGCAGTTATTGAAGCTAAATGGAAACGGCATCTCCTGACATCATCATTATTATTACCTTTCTGTACTTCAATATTTGCATACTGTCCATTTCCTAATTTGCACAATACATCTACCACAATTTCTCTGTTTAAGTTCACCAATGTTTCCTGCGGAACAGAACTGATTACGACTAATTTGTCGTCACCAATTAAGGTCCTTAATATCTCCTGGCAAACCTCACGATCAGCGCAGATTAATCTGAAGAGAGTATCATCAATCAATCTCAGGTCTTTAGCTGTCTTCAAAGTTTTTTTACTGTATTCGTACATGTTTCCTCCTTGCACCTTTGCTTTCAATGCATCAAAGTAATAAAGGCACATAGAAGAAAATACTATTCTCCAACAATACCTAAATTACTTAGGCATTGTTGCCTATTCATCTTCTTACTACTAAATTATATCACATTTTACACCTTATTCAATCCTCCCTTCTTTTAATTATCAATCACTATATAATATGGATAAATACAATATCAAAATAAAATCCTATTTCTATGTATACATCTCTGTCCGTAGTTTAAAACAAACAGCACCCATCAGTTTTGAATCTATCTACGTACCAATTATACTTATCCTTGTCAATGTTGTATGCATTGCAAAAACATTTTTTGCAAAAAAACGTATCAGTTTCTCGCCCGTGAAATTTCATTGACATCGCGGTTTCGTCTTTTTTCAGCTTTTCTCCGCATTTACTGCACCTGGTGTTAAAATAATTACGTGCTATAGCAGGATCCGCTATATTTTTATATTGCATAAATTCTTTAATAACATCATCAGTTGGTTCATCTCTGACTACACCGCCATTCCAACCTTCCTCAATATACTCCTTAATAGTACAATTAAGTATTGCGGCCTTGCCTTCGGAGATAAAGTCTTCTTTCAACATTGATACCCATCTATTTCTTAGGTATGGATACCAGTAATCATCAAGCACCCATGTTGTTTTTGTGTAAAACGGACATGCGATACCACAGCCAACTCTTTGATACCCCTTCTTATATTTTTCGTTAATCGGAAGATCTCTAAGCATGATGTATAACCATACCTCAAGTTCTGTCCACGTCCTTATTGGAAGTATTCCCTGCCACCTGGTTTTTCCCCATTCAATATTTTTCCATTCATCTTTGTAATCTGCTCTTTTAGAACTTTCCTCATTTCGAAGCCCCATAAACATAAGATATGGCTTGTTTTTATCTAAATTCTTCACCATTACGCCTGTCTTAAAGATGGAGCAACACGCTCTTGAAAATCTTGTAGGATACATTTTTGTTCTTTTTACCCATGGGTAGAATCCCTCTTCCGGATTCATTATTTCACAGTTTATGATTGACTTTGCAAATCTATAGCTGTCTGCCACGTCAAGTGACGTATTGTTAAATATTGCCTTAGCATTAGGATTTACAAGTCTGGTAAGATATAAGGTGACTATACTGTCTTTGCCAGTACTAACTGGTACAAGAGGAGTATGATCAGGATACTTTTTAATTGAATCTTCGATCAGTGAGCATGCAGAATATTCGAGATATTCAATATCGTATTTTTTTATCTCAACAAGTTCATCAAATGTAATTAAATCTGAATCTGGAATCTCCTTATACGGACATGAATATTCCATCGAGAGATCATCGTTTACTTTTAATTTGTACAGCTTGTGTTCTTTTCCATCCCCTGTAAATCCTTTGATTATTGAGTTGTCACGCCAGTACTTGTCTCCGTTGAGCTCAAGTCCGCACTTATCTTTCAGAAATTTTTTGTAGTTATCATACACAGGAACCATTTTATCCACCCAACCCTTTCTTAATTAGTTGGGTGAAATATGGTTCATCTATTCAATTGAAAAAAGGTTCACCTATAAAGCATAGGTGAACCCTCTTATTGTATGTCTTGTATCAAAGACTCTGTTTTCTTTCCTTCTTTTTTTCATTTCTGAATTTCGTCCACTGATCAGCTACAGCTTTTGGTGTATCATTTCCAAACTTATAACCATATTTCTGCAGAAACTGCTCTTCAAGATTTTCCAGATCAATGCGATTAAAAAGCTGTTTTGCTCTTGTGTTGGTACAGCATCCCCACTCCTGGTCCTTTATATCCCAGAATACATCACCAAACTCTCCCTGAGATAAAGCTAACTTTATTCTTTGTTCAGACTGTTTTCTCGGATTGACAACAATCTTTCCATACTCCAAGTGGATCTGCTCCCTGTTGACCATGTCATTGTCCACATCACGATACATTCTGATAAAAAGCTCCAATAATTCCGCCGTTGCTTTAACGTCATCTATGGATGAATGAAACCTGAATGCCATATCTGGCAAAAGATATGCTGTGATTTCTGATAGTTTATGGCTGCCATTATCTTTCTTAGCAACCCAATCGCGAGCCATTTCCATGACATCAACTTCCGGTATGCAATTTATCTCGTAATTGTCCAGATTAAGTCTTGAGAACATATTATTGACCATCCTCATGTCAAATGGAATGTTGTATCCCGCGATGACATCAGAGTTTTCGATGAAAGTAATAATACTCGGTCCCCAATATTCTTCGTTCCTGGATGTTGCAAGCATTTCATCAGTAATTCCTGTTATTTCAGTAATCCTGTCTTTCAGCTTTTCTTCGGGATTAATGTATATATCCATGTCCTTGATCCTGCTTAAGGTGTAATCTTCTGATATCAGGTACTTTATGGCTGAGAACTGGATAATTTTCGAATCATCCTTCAGCCCAGTCGTTTCAGTATCGAATATTGTTATGATCTTCCCTGGTATCAAATACCTATCAATCAGGCTTTTTCTTTTGGCCTTATTTCGCCACCTCATTATCTGTTTCTTTCTCATATGTTCACTCCTTTTTTTTATTTTTATAAAGGAAATATGAGTATTATGGTATAAAAATTAAAACATCTGTCATTTCGGCGTGACCATAAAAAAAGACACCATATCTTACCTTGCGATATGGTGTCAGTTGACGGCATAAATTTGTCTTACAAAATATCCTCATCTATATCTGTCTCATCAACAGACAGGGATTCCTCTTCATTATCTGATATACTTTCTCCATCGTTACTACTGCGATGCAGCTCATTTTCAATTGCCTCAATATAATCCTTCACTTCAGACATCTGCTGCCTTTCGTTATCAGTTAGAGTTTCATCGTTCTCTAACGCTACTTCGACTTTATATTTAAGATCATCTTTAAAACCCTGGTTATCGGAAATTAAGTCGTAATTAAACATACATCTCACAAAACTCATATCTGCAAGAGCCTGGTTTGAAAGTCTGTTTACACAATCTGTGGCCAGTGACTTAATTAACTCTTCATCCTGAGGATTTTTGTTGACTTCATCCTGGTTCAGCCTTATGGCATCCATGAACAGGCTTCTCTGGATTTCTGGATCCGCAAACCTAAGAGCATCTTTGTTTACTCTTACTGCTGCAGTTACTATGTCTTTATCGCCACTTGCAATCTGACTCTCAAGTAATATCTTCGGATTCAATACAGCAGCTTCCTTTATAAAAGCCTTATCATTCTTTAATTCATCAGGAAATACTTCGATTCTCCAAGGGTTTCTATGCAATACAAGCAACGCTATCTCCCTATCGTTATTAAGATCCTTCATCGTTGCCTTAAAACTTTTATTGCCCAAACACTCATTGTGTAATGAAACAGCTATATCTATCGCATCTATATTCTTCTGCGCTGCATCTTTAAACTTGATCAGTGTGTCCCTATCCTGTTCACTTAATTCACCATATTTTAACTCAGCATCAATGCGCTTCTGCAAAACCTCGTAGAATTTTTTATTGCTGATTGTGCTATTATCATTATCTGGCCCAAATTTTTCCATATGCGCCTGCTTAAATACCGATGACAAGAAATTGCTACAGTTTATATCGGATGGACACACCTCTTTTATACCATATGCGAAAACATTTAACTTTTCGGCAGTTGTCATATCCGGATTACCTAACAGACAATCATCAATTGGATTATAGACTATGTCCCTGCCGGTCTCCCCTATATAGCTTATCATCGTATTTCCTAGATCTGTGGAATAACCAGCCTGTTTGACGGCATCCAGTTCAAGAGAATTATCCGAAAAAGATATAATATTTGAGACTTCTTTATCCGTTAATAATTCCATTGTATTATCTGTAAAAGCAACCCACACATCAGGGGCTGTGTTAAAAATGGCTACTGTTGCTGTCTCATCGCTCTCGCCTAATATATAGTATTCTTCATCGTTCATAGCACTATAAGGCTCAAACTCTTCATTATTCTCCATTTCAGACATCAGTGCTGCTGTTACAGCTTTTATCGACTGAATATCCATGTCAAACTTAAGTTCAAAATCTTCCATATGTTCAGCAACATATGCCGTAATATCTGGGTTGATCTTCATGTCTACCGGAAGATAATTATACGCATTTACATTAGCTTCTAATGTATCCACAACCAAATCTGCATCTTCTTTGACAGTATCTGGGACACTTGCCATGGCTTCAGGATGATCGGTTATTACTTTCTTGATAATATCGACATCCGACCTGATTGAGGCATCTGCTTTTGAAAAAACATCTGCAGCGAGGCCACATTCCTCGGCATCCTGCTCTTCAATAAATTCTGCATTAGAAAATGCTCTCATAAAAATATCTTTATTTTCCCTGAATTCGATATCGAGGGCTCCGTACTCAGTAGCATCTACTGAGTATTTTGCCACATTAAATGCTTTTTCCATAAAATCATCATCATGTTTAAGGTCCTCTGGTATAAGCTGAGTAGCATGCTCTGAATAGAATATTGCTTTCAGAGCTACATCCTCATCTTTTTTTAACTCATCCGGCAGGCTTTCATATATCTCATGCACAGCAGGTACTTTTTTACTGCCATCTACATCATCCATCCATCCTTCATTATCATTGTATTCATAACTCTCTTCAAACGCTTTTATTGCCTCTTCCTTTGTTTTTACTTTCATGACACATCCTCCTTCTTATCATTTCATTATCATAATTTTTTATACCTCTCGGTCCACTTTCCCCGATAGATAAAGCGAGGTATTACTACCCCGCTTTATAAATATACAAGTATATATGACAATAAATAATTGGTACAACTCAATGATTGCTACAATCTAATGTTGTGAATATATTAATGTGTCTCTATTTTTCTTATTAAACTTCCGTCTTTCTTTTTGTTTCAAGCCATTTAAGTGTACATTCACTACAAAATGTGGTATCTCGGTGACACACAACTTCACAAAATCCTATCTCATTGGGGCATTTAAGAATCTGCGATAGTTCAGTATCATTTAGTGATCTGATGTAGTCGCCGTTTGACATTTCACACAACTTCTTTTCCACTTTCTGTTTCTCCTTCACTCATCTCTGTAGAGTTTACCATTCTAAATAGTATGTACTCTTCTTAATTACCATCAGACGTATTAGGCTTTGATACACGAGTTACGGTTCGTGTTGTTATTTCAGGCTGTTTGACATTTGGATTAAAATAGCCGTATGTGATTGTGTACACACTTGGAGTTCGATCAATATATTTGATTGTCCCTGACTGTAATTCTTCATGAGAATCTGCAGTCTGAATAGATGTATTGGTATATGTTGATTTAAGCATAGACTCTTCGAGTTTCTCTATGTTGTATCTGCTTTTTGCTGCAAGAATAAGAGAAACGATACTGATTATCAGTGCTATAGTGTGTATAACGTCATCGAAGACTATATGGTGTGTATTATTTGTATTCATGTTTATATCTCCCCTGTTCATATCTTAGTTATTATGTATATGCTTATGCACACGATCAAAAATATCAGCTTTATATATATCGGCTTATCATGTTGTATCTGTTTTTTTGTTACGAAAGGTATCGAGAGCCAAATTAAACTCACGATTATACCCCCTATAGATAACTGGCTTAGTATTTTTATGAGTACAACAAACACTTTTCCCATCATTTCCGCCTCCTTAATTTTTCTTCCTGCTCTTTAATTACTTTTCTCAGCTCCCCGTATAATTTTGGATATCTGATCATACATTCAAGTTCCTCATTGGTGCCACTCTGCTCTATTCCCACTATATTGCCGGTTCCTCTCAGTTCCATATCCTTCTCGGCGATTTCGAATCCGTTTGTTGTTTCGCACATTATATCAAGTCTTGGATTTTCTTCTTTTGACTTGGTGGAATATAATATGCAGTATGATTTCAACGAGCTTCGGCCGACACGACCTCTGAGCTGGTGGAGTCCTGCCAGACCAAACCTTTCAGCATTCATTATAGTTATCACTGTTGCATTAGGAACATTTACCCCTACCTCAATCACTGTCGATGCAACAAGTACCTGGTATTCATTCCGTTGAAATGCGGAAATAAGTTCCGCTTTTTCACTTTCTTTCATTTTTCCTGTTACCATTGCTACTTTTGCACCTACATTGCTCAAATAATACTTGGCCATATTATAGGTATCTTCTACGCTATACAACTTGTTTTCATTGTCATCTTCATCATCATTTGAAGTGATCAAAGGACATACAACATAGCATTGATGTCCTTTTTTTATTTCTTCGCCCATGAAATTAAAAGCTGTTTTTGGCACCCTGCATGTTGCTGTTTGCACCGGCTGTCTTCCCGCCGGCATGCTCTCTATCGTATACATATCAACATAGTCTGCATATATTGTCTGAGCAAGCGAACGCGGAATCGGAGTAGCCGACATCGAAATGCTATGTACCCCTTCTTCTGCCTTTTTCTTTAGCTGTTCTCTCTGCTGAACACCGAATTTATGCTCTTCATCAACAATGACAATTCCCAGTTTTTTGAACCGTACATCATCCGATATTACTGAGTGTGTACCAACAATTATATCTGCAGATCCAGACTCAATAAGTTTCAATGCATTTCTTTTTTCTGAGGTTTTCATCCCACTACTCAAAAATATGGAATTTATGCCTGTATTTTTTGTAAGTCTTTCGATTTCTTCATAATGTTGCTTGGCAAGGATGCCTGTTGGTGCCATAAGCACTCCCTGGTATCCGTTTTCGACGACAATCATTATGAGAAGTATTGCACATATCGTTTTGCCGGACCCTACATCGCCCTGTACTAACGCATTTACCCTTTTCCCGGACCTTGCTTTTTGTGTAAATTCATTCAAGACTTTCTTTTGATCTACAGTGAGTTTATATGGGAGCTTGTTTATAATTTCCATTGTCTTGTCAAGTTTATTTGGAATTATATCTGTATTTGTAGCCTCTTCTGATATTTCAACCATGAGCTTACAAAAAGGGTACATTTTTTCTACTACCCTTCTGTAATTAGCTTTTTTTATCTCTTCTTCATTTTCGGGGTTATGAAGGCCCTTAATCATATCTTTTACAGATACAGTGTTAAAATGCTTTGTGATGCATTCAGGCAAATATTCCACGTTATTATATTTGTCTATTGCAGCGTTGAGTACCTTGAGAAAATACTCTGTACTCATCTGGGGAATTTTGCTGTATATAGGATATATTCTAAACGAATCTTTCGTATATGCTTCAAATATGTCCGGATTTGTAATCTGTATTCCCTTTTCTCCACAAAAAACCTTTCCCCCGACTACTATTTCTTTATTTACTAACATATTCACTGTTTCATATATATATCGGTCAAACCACATAATATATAGTCGTTCTTTTTTGTCAAGAGTTTCACACGTTCCTCTTACATACGCAGCTTTTGTGCCCATCTTTTTTACACATTTGATGAGTCTTAAGTGGAACATACATCTTTCACCGCTCCTTGCGGATCTGAGATATGATTCAACTCTATAATCACAGTAATGTAAGGGCTTTATTCGCACTATATCATCTACGGTTTTATACCCTTTTTTTTCAAGCTGTTTTATCTTCTTTTCTGGAATTTTTATATCAAGCTCTGTGTACTCCATATATCATTCTCCTATAAATACCCATATTTCACCTTTTCTTACTTCTATGATAACATAAGGGAAATCAAAGAGATTTTCACCAAAGAAATATGGTATATAGAGATATGCTACTCTGTTTTATATTAATTTGTTCAAAAAAAAATAAGAAACTGCCAGTTAGCAGTTTCCCATTTTTTTATTTTGAGATTATTTCTATGTAATGGATACAGCGGACTTTATCCTTCTATTTGTAAATGCATACAAAGCGTTTTTTACAATATACTTTATATAATTCGCTATAGCCTGTGTCACTCCGTTGCCTATCTGCTGCTGCCGGTCGTTTAATGAACCAAACACTTTAAAGTTTCCCGGAAGTCCCATAAGAGCTTCTGCTTCCGCGACTGTTAATGTTCTGTTTCCGATCGGTGGCATTATATTAACCTTGCGCCAGTTGACTATGGTAATG
>Ga0129311_1000213_pt1 | contig 54257 bp, 43 predicted proteins | sample Go1ome_FD_94435 | JGI IMG/M metagenome (GOLD analysis project Ga0129311, IMG submission 94435) | Western lowland gorrila individual fecal microbial communities from Wisconsin, USA - Go1022B metagenome | ecosystem: Host-associated > Mammals > Digestive system > Large intestine > Fecal | place...
TTGCTGCTGGACCACGTTACAGCCTTATTCGTGGCAGTTTCCGGTGTTATGGTGGCAGTTAATATTTCAGATGTATAGTTTGTCATGGTCATGCCGGATCTGTCCAGAGATACAGCGGATACAACGGAGGGATCCACAATCACAGAATCCAAAGTAAGATAGTCATCATAAGCATCATTATTGCCCCATTCTTCTGTAACCCGATATGTCTGGTCGGCAATCCAATATTCCCCCCTAACCAACAGATAGTCTCCGCCTTCTGGCCAACTGTATACCGTTAATGTATGTCCTTCTCTTGGAACGACCTTTGTACCGACAGGGACAATCTTTTCTGCTCCGTTAAATTCTGTTACCGACATCTCGTTATCTGCTGCGTATGTCTTTACGGCAGGAATGGAGATTCCTGTCAATACCAGTGCCAGGCACAGAACGATGCCAAGCATACGTTTTCTGATTTTGGTTTTTGATTCTTTTTGCATGACTGTTCTTCCTTCTTTCCATAGTTCATTTTGATAAGTACAGTTTTGATAAAATTTATATGATATATTATAAGTCACACCTTAAGGGGCGAGTCAATTCATAGTTCCGAAAAATTTGAAAAAGTTTTCAAAAAGCCAGGAAAGAAAAATGTTATTGCATACGTTTTAATTCCGGAAGTACCGTACATAGCATGACAATAAAGCAGAGACTGCCGCCGATGATATTTGACACGGGTTCAGCCAGAAAAACACCATCAGTGCCCATGTGCAGTGCATAGGGCATGAGATAGGTTAACGGTACGACAATGATTACTTTACGAAGCAGAGAGAAAAATACCGCCTGCTTCTTTTTATTCAGGGATTTAAAAACGGTCTGTCCGATATATTGCAGATCCATAAAGATAAATGCCGCGAAATATTGTTTTAGTGCGGGAACAGAGTCATGGATCAGGGCTTCATCGGAGCTGAAGACGCGGATCAGAGAATCGGGGGTCAGAATGATAAGGCTCCACATAACGGCAGTGTAACAAAAAACCATGATGCTCATGACAGTGCCGGATTTTCGTACGAGGGACGGACGGCGGGCACCGTAATTGTAGCTGATGATGGGTGAAGTACCTTCGGTCAAGGCATAGATCGGGGTTTCCACCAGTTGCCGTACACTGGAGATGATGGTCATGACCGAGATATAGATGTCACCGCCTGTAACGGAGAGTACATTGTTGCAGCAGATTGTTACGAGACTGTTTGTCAGCTGCATAATGAATCCGGCGGTTCCGAGACTGATGATATTTTTGGCATAGTTCAGACAGCCAGAGATCTCGTTTATCCGCAGAAAGCGTACTTTTATTTCTGCTTTTTTTGTAAGAAAAAACAGAATAAATACTGCTGACAGAAATTGAGAGATTACAGTTGCAATCGCTGCTCCACGGACACCGAAGCCCAGAACGAAGATAAACAGAGGGTCAAGCAGCAGATTGGCAACAGCACCGATCGCAACGGACGACATACCGATTACGGAGTATCCCTGAGCGTTGATAAAGGGATTCATTCCTACTGTGAGCATGGACGGCAGGGTGCCGATCAGGTAGATCAGCATATATGGATGGGCATAGGTCAGGGCATCCGCGGAGGCGCCGAATAATGTTAAGAGAGGGCGCGCAAACAGAAGCCCGGTCGCCATCAGAATGAGTGCACTGATGCAAAGCATGGAAAATGAGGTGTTCATAATGCTGTTTGCCTGTTGTTCCTCTTTTTTTCCGCGATAAATAGAGAATAACGGTGCACCGCCGCTTCCAAACAGGTTGGCAAAGGCACTGATAATGACGATCAGAGGAAAGCACAGACCGACCGCACCGAGTGCAGCGGTTCCAATGCCCGGAATGCGGGCAATATAGATACGATCCACAATGTTATAGAGTAAATTTAGGATCTGTGCGACCAGCATGGGAAGGGCTGCGCCCAGAATATTTTTTGTCACGGTCCCGTTTTCAAAATCAATGCGTTTCATGTTATGATCATTCCTTTGTTTCAGACTTTTTCTTGCTTTTCAGTATAGCAAGGACTATTCTATATGTAAATTATTGATTTTATATCATAATTCAATAAAAAACATATGGGTGGGATATTATGGAAATCAAACAACTGGAATATTTTCGTACCATTGTGGATGCAGGAACTGTCAGTGCGGCTGCCAGAGAACTGCATATGACGCAGCCTCCGTTAAGCTATCAGATGAAAATGTTAGAGGAAGAGCTTCAGGTAACGTTGTTTTTACGCGGCGCCAAAAAGATCATATTGACCGAGGCAGGAAGAACGCTTTATGAGCAGGCAGGAAAGATATTGATGTTAACGGATCTGACAAGGCGTGAAGTGATAAAATCCGGTCAGGAGGCGACTCTGCATATAGGAATGACACCCTCCACGGTATCCATGATGTCCGAGTATCTGCTGCGGTTCGCGAAAAGATATCCACAGCTTCATTTTGATATCCATGAGGGTTCTACCTTTACCTTAAAGGACCAGTTGGAAAGCCATCAGATTGATGTGACAACGCTGCGGACGCCGATCGTACTGAATGGATGTGAGACCCGTTCTCTTGCAAAAGAGAGGCTGCTTGCAATGGCAGTGCCCGAATATCCTGTTTTTCAAAACCGTTCATCGCTGCGGTTGCAGGAGTTGTTGGAACAGCCGCTGATTCTGTCCCATCGTTATCGGAACTATATGCTGTCTGCATTTGAGAGGGCAGGGCTGATGTGTGACATTTATTGCGCATGTGAAGATGCCCGTACGGCAATGGCAATGGCGGAAAAGGGGATGGGAATTGCGATATTACCGGAATCCATGCTGGATCTGTCCGGTAAACTGAGGGCCTGTACAATCCAGGATGCAGATCTTGTTACAGAGATCCTGCTGGTCTGGCGCAAAGGGCGTTTACCGGATGAAGTCAGGGAATTTCTGAAGCTGTGGAAGTAACCGCCCTGTTAGACGGTTACATGTTCTTTTTATAATTTTGCGGTAAGGATGGGGCGTATGGTCTCCCCAAAATCACTTATTGCTACCGCGATCTGCGTGATATAGTCCGCGCTGTTGGTTCCACGGTTTGGCGGACCCTCCAGATAGATGGAACGGAACGGACCTGACGTGCGGATAGAACGCTCGTCAATATAATTTTTCAGGGTGTGGATCGCTGTGCCGGTTCCTTCATAGGGACCGCGGTAATAGACGCACAGTGCAGGTGTTTCAGCAAATTCCATCCGTTCGGGGCCGATATAGTCGGCATCGACCGGAATACAGCACATAAGGTCAAGGGTGTTACAGTCCTGTGCCATACGCATAGTGAACATCCGTGCAGTCATGGACATCCGCCCTGTCCGTGCGGCCTCAATATAGGTATCATGCAGATGTTTGGTTGCATCCGCAACATCCCGGCATGAATACCGGCGGCAGTAACAGACCTGCTGCGGGAGTGTGGTGTAATGCACAGTCATATCTCCTTGCTTCACCGCACGCACCTGAAGCATCTGGATATTACGGTCCAGCATGGCGCGCAGCTCCATCAGCTTCTGCAGATGGTGCTCTATATTATCTGTATTGTAGTAATAATCTGCGATTTCCTGCAGGGAAAGACCAAGTGCCTGCAGGGACCGGATCGAGCGGATCTGTGTCATATTGTCTGCGGTATAATAACGATAACCGCTGTTTTTGTCCTTTACCGCAGGAGTCAGCAGTCCTTTTTCTTCATATACTAGAATTGCTTTCCGTGTTACGCCGAGTATCTGAGCGATCTCACCGATCTTAAATAGATTTTCGTCTTTTTTCTTCATAGTATGCCTCTGAAATAGTATGTTCCCGAAATAGTATGCCTCTGAAATTTCCATGATAAAAAAGTCTATGAATGAGCCAGATTGTACAGGGGTTTGATGTCGGCAGGAAGATCGTTTGGAATGATCTTTTTCAGGCGGTCCTCATTGCCGTCGGCGATCGCCTGTTCATAATACCAGCATTTGAACCGGATCATCGCCATATTTTTCTCAAGCTCCCGCATCTGCGCCTCAAGAGCTTTTTTCCTGTTCTCAAACAGTTCCTTCCGGTTTCCGTAGGTGGAGGGTCCGGCGGCACACCAGCCCATGAACTGTTTGATATCCTTGATCTCCATACCGGTTTTTTTGAGACACTCGATCACGCGCAGAGCCTCTATTTCGGTTTCCGAGAATCTGCGGATCCCGGAGGAACGCTCCATATGTGGAAAAAGCCCCTCTTTATCATAATATCTGAGTGTGGAAATGGGCAGATCAAACATTTCCGATATCTGACCGATCGTATACATAAAATATCCTCTTTTCACAAAATAATCATAAAAAAGAACTTGACCTAAAGTCAGGTTTAGGTATTAACATAGCTTCAGCATAACAAAGAAACTGATGACTGTAAAGTGAAAGGAGCAGATTTATGTTAGGAAATTTTACTTATTGTAATCCGACAAAATTATATTTTGGTGATGATGCAACTGCAAATCTGAGTACCGAGCTTGCAAAATACGGGCAGAACGTAGTGCTTATATACGGTGGCGGTTTCCGTATCCATGCATTGTAAAGAGGATCCATGGGAGAAATACTATGTGAAGTTTGAGGAACCGACCTGTGAAACGATCCCGGTCGGCTGTGTTCTGACGATGGTCGGTACGGGCTCCGAGATGAATGCGGGAGCGGTTATTACCAACCATGCCGCAAAACTGAAGGTGGGACATGTTTTTGCAGATGAGAAGATCATGCCGAGATTCTCCATTCTGAATCCCAGATACACCCTGACGCTGCCGCATTGCCAACCGGGATCCGCAGGATTATGAAGCAAGAAGCAATATTATGTGGTCCGCGACCTGGGCGCTGAATACGCTGGTTGCCAAGGGAAAATCAACGGACTGGATGGTGCATATGCTGGGACAGTCTGCCGGCGCCTGCACGGATGCAACTCACGGCACGACACTGGCAGCGGTATCCTTACCATATTATAAATACGTTATGCCCTACGGACTTGCAAAGTTTGTTCGTTCTGCCCGGCGGCTATAAGGTACTGGACAAGGATGAGATCGAACAGATCTTCAGAGAGAGCTTGTGTGCCGAATATTGATTTTATGACAGAATTTGAGTAAATCCAACAAAACAGACCGGAAACTTACAAAAAGATGGGGGCAGATGCTTTCATCTTTTTGTTTGTTTCGGTATAATAAAAGTTATATGTGGTAAGAGGCGGCTTCGTTGACAGCAAACAGGGAACTATGCTATTCTTAGCACATCAAGGGGGGCAGTAAGAATGACCACAGAAGAAGCATACGCACAGATCGGTGCGGACTATAACGAAGTATTGGGACGACTTGGAAGCCGGGAGATGGTAAAAAGATTTTCCGGGAAATTCCTGAATGATAAAAGCTATGAAAATCTGACAACAGCGATGGAAAATCAGGATGCTGCGGAAGCTTTCCGTGCAGCACATACCCTGAAAGGAATCTGCCTGAATCTCGGCTTCAGCAGGCTGTTCACGGTGAGCTCCGACCTGACAGAATGTCTCCGCGGCGGTTCCATGGACGGTGCACCTGCGTTATATGAAAAAGTAAAAGCAGAGTATGAGAATACGATACAGGCAATACAGGGAATTGACTAACAGTTCTATATAACGGGGTCTATAATAATAGGAACAAAAACACCTGTTACAGGCGATGGGAGAATGAATGTTGGATATAAAGCAATATCTGGACTCACCCGAGTTTACTGATGATCAGAAGAAGGAAATAGAATTAGGGGCTGAAGAGGGCGTGGATGTCAGTATCTATGCAAAGCCGGAATTTCTTGCGATCCAGATGTTCCAGATCCGTCTCGGACTGGAGAAGCATCTGCCTGTAGAATGGTACGCAACCGAAGAATATGACTGGTTCCAGATGAAGGAGATCCGCAAGGGTCTGGAGAGAGATCTGGATGTGAAAAAATACGCATTTCCAACCATCCGTTTTGATGTTATGCGTGAGATCCGTAAGGGTTTGGAGGATGGGATCGATCTGTCGGCATGCCGGAATTTTGATGCGGGCATATTAAGAGAGTTCCGTATTGCCGCCTGTGAGAAGATCGATATTATCAAATATGTAAAACAGGGTTATGATGAGGAACAGTTAAAAGAGATCCGGATCGCATTGGAAAAAGGGATCGATATCGATCCGTATATTGCGCTATGGCAGCGGGGCGCCTTTATCAGAGAGATTGCCCTCGGCATAGAGAAGCATATGGATATTGCGTCCTATACCGGGGAGCAGAAGATCAACTGGCAGCAGCTTCGTGAGATCCGCCTGGGACTTGAGGAACGGCTGGACGTAACAGTATATCAGAATCCGCTGTATTCCTGGCAGCAGATGCGCGAGATCCGTCTGGGACTTGAGGAGAATCTTCCCGTTGAAGAGTACAAGAGCTTCATGTATACCGCCAAGGAAATGCAGAAGAAGCGCCTGCAGCTATTGCAGGACAGGGAAGAAGCATATACGGGAAAAGAGGATAAACAAAAAGGGTATGATGACTTCACCCTGATCGTGAGCGCAAACCGTATGGAAGCAACGCTCATGGTTCTGGAAAAAGGGGTTAAGATAAACGGCAGGAGACTCCGTCAGGCATTGCGGGAAAACAGGATCGTTGCCGGAATTGATGATCAGCTTATCGATGAACTGGAAACAGTGGGTGCCGGAGAAGAGATGCTTACCATTGCGAGGGGTAAGGAAAGCGTTCGCGGTGCGGACGGCTGGTATGAATATTTTTTTGACACCGATCTGAAGGCGACTCCGCTGCTGTTGGAAAACGGCGCCGTGGATTACCAGAATATGAAGTGGTTTGAGATTGTCAGAAAGGATCAGCCCGTGGCATGTTATCACCCGGCACAAAATGGTGTGACCGGATACCGGGTCGATGGAGAGGTGCTTCCCGGCAGGAAAGGAACGGAACAGCCACCGCTTCGCGGCAAGGGTTTCAATATCCTGCCGGATCATGTTACTTACGTGGCAGCCATGGACGGCAAGGTGGATCTTGTGGACGGAAGACTGGAGATCACGAATATTCTGATCATTCAGGATGTGACAAGGGCAACCGGAAATGTTCATTTTAACGGCTCGGTATATATCCGCGGCACGATCGGTGAAGGTGTGGAGATCAAGGCGGACGGAGATATCCTTGCAGACGGCTTCACCGAGTCGGCAGTATTGGAGGCAGGTCACAATATTCTGCTGCGTGAGGGCTGCAATACCGGTGGAAGAGGTTACATCAAAGCCGGAAATGACGTTATGGGCAAATTCTTTGAGAATACCACGGTGATCGCCGGAAGAGACCTTAAGACCAATTACTGTATGAACAGTGAGGTGACCGCAAAGCGGAATGTTGAGATCGCAGGCACGAAGGGAAGGATCACCGGCGGCAATGTCAATGCCGGAGAGAGTGTTATATCACATGAGATCGGGAATGCCGCAGGTATCATGACATTGATCACTGTCGGAAGTGTAACGGAATACAGACAGACCAAAATAAAGCTTGAGCAGCTCAAAAAGGATATCATCAAGGAGCTGCAGTTATTAAAAAATGCATATGAAATGTTTCACAAGAAATACCCACCTGAGATCAGAAATACAAATCCCATGTATCTGAAGATCGAAAGTGCGATCACTGCAAAGGCAAAGGAGCTGAATTATATTGACGAATCACAGCAGAAGCTGGAGCAGGAAGACGATATCTTAAGTAAGGCAAAAGTTGTGGTATCTGGAATGTTGTATCAGAATGTCACAATCGATATCGGTGGAGCGCTGTTCTGCTCCAAGCCGGTATCCAATGTCACATTAAAGAGAAAAGATGGGGCAGTTGCGGTTTACAGGGGGAGATAAATGAAAGAGAAAATACTGATCGTAGATGACAATACCTTTAACAGAGAACTCCTGATGGAAATCCTGAGTGGGGATTATGACATTCTGGAAGCGGAGAACGGCAAGGATGCACTGGATATCCTGAAAATGGAAGGAACCAATGTCGCAGCGGTACTGCTCGATCTGGTCATGCCCGTCATGGACGGATATGAGTTCATGAAGAGCGCCAAGGAAATGGATATCATTGACAAGGTTCCCGTTCTTGTGATCAGCGGTGAGACCAATGTCCAGAATGAAAACAGATGCTTCGATTACGGTGTTTCTGACTTTATCGGAAGACCGTTCAATGCCATGATCGTGAAAAAACGAGTGCAGAACGCCGTGAATCATTTTGCATGTAAGAACCGTCTGGAGGATAAGGTAAAGGAACAGACGGAGGTACTGCGAAAGGCATACAGACAGTTAAAGGCGCAGACAGAGCAGCTGGAAAAGCAGAATCAGGAGATTATCGATATGCTGGGAACAGTCGTCGAGTTCCGGAATCTGGAGAGTGGCGAGCATATCCAGAGAGTAAAGAAATATACCAAGATCCTCGGCCTGCAGTTTGCGAAGCAATATCCGGAATATGGTCTGACGGATGAAAAGATTGAAACAATTGTTGCTGCCAGTGCTTTGCATGATATCGGAAAGATCGCTATTCCGGACAGTATTCTGTTAAAACCCGGTAAACTGACAAAAGACGAATTTGACTATATGAAATCCCATACAATCAGAGGCTGTGAGCTGTTAGACTCCATGCATGTACAGTGGGACAAGAATACCAGACAGGCCAGCTACGAGATTATCAGGCATCATCATGAACGCTATGACGGAAAAGGATATCCGGACGGATTAAAGGGAGAGGACATTCCGATTTCCGCGCAGCTTGTTTCCCTTGCGGACGTTTATGATGCGCTGATAAATGAACGTTGCTATAAAGAGGCATTTTCGAAAGAGAAGGCATTCAGCATGATTATTAATGGAGAGTGCGGTATATTTTCGCCCCGTTTGATGGAGACTTTCCGTACAGTCAGGGAAGCATTTGAGAATTGTGCGGGAGATATGGAGGAAGAGGAATAAATGTTATTCCCAAGTGAAGTATTTTTGTTTGTTTTCCTGCCAGTGGTATTGGCGGTTTATTATGTGTTTTTAAGAAAGACCAAAAAGTGTAAGAATCTGTTTTTACTGGCAGCGAGTCTGTTTTTCTATGCCTGGGGGGAACCGGTATACGTCTATCTGATGATCGCCGTGATCCTTGCCAACTGGCTGTTTGGGGTCCTTGTAGATCATTTTCGAGAGCGCAGGGTGGCAGCGAGACTGTGCCTGATCCTCATGGTCATAACAGATATCGGAGTACTTGGCTGGTTTAAATACAGCGGATTTGTGGTGGAGAACTTAAACCGCTTTTTAAAATTATCCATTCCGGTGCCAGTCGTTGCTCTACCGATCGGAATTTCTTTTTTCACCTTTCAGGCAATTTCCTATGTAGTAGATGTATACCGCGGAAAAGGAAAGGTGCAGAAGAATCCGCTTGAGGTGGGATTGTTTATCTCTCTCTTTCCCCAGTTGATCGCCGGACCGATCGTGCGCTATGAGGCGATCGCGGACCAGATCGAGAACCGGAAAGAGAATCTGGCTGATTTTTCCGCAGGTGTGACCCGTTTCTGTATCGGACTTGGCAAAAAGGTATTGATCGCAAATCATATGGCGGTGGTTGCGGATGCAGCTTTTAACCTGTTATATGCAGGACAGTTCCAGTCATCGGCGGCGATGGCATGGCTGGGTGCGGTTTCTTATACGTTCCAGATCTTCTTTGATTTCTCTGGATATTCGGATATGGCGATCGGACTTGGCAGTATGTTCGGATTTCATTTTGAAGAGAACTTCCGGTATCCATATCTGGCGAAGACTGTGTCGGATTTCTGGCGGAGATGGCATATTTCCCTGCAGACATGGTTTCGTGATTATATTTATTTTCCGCTTGGCGGCAGCAGGGTCTCCAGGGGCAGAATGGTATTGAATCTGTTTATTGTATGGCTGTTGACCGGCATCTGGCATGGTGCATGGTGGACCTTTATTGCATGGGGATTGTTATATTTTGTCCTGCTGACCTTTGAGAAGCTGACGGGACTGAACAAAAAGGAATATTGGTTTGGGCATATCTATACCATGTTTTTTGTCATTCTCGGCTGGGTATTGTTCCGTGCGCCAAATCTGGGAAGTGCGCTTGTATATATGAAAGCAATGTTCGGTATCGGTGCAAAAGGGATCGTCAGCAGTACGGCAGGCGCTTATCTGGCACAGAACTGGATCTATTATATTCTGGCGGTATTGGGATGCTTCCCGATTCTTGTCACACTGGATGAAAAATTCGGAAAATCCCGGATATGGAATACGGTATATACGGTCGGTATTCTGATCGTGCTGGCTGTATCGGTATCCTTTATCTGTAATAATGCATATAACCCGTTTATATATTTCAACTTTTAATATCAGGTTCTGAATGTAATTTCTGATGATATGAGGCATGTGATATGGAACAAAGGCAGGAAAATAAGAGAAAATCACATATCGGGTGGAACCGAAATCTGATCATTGCGCTGGTATTTGTATTATTCATCTTATATGTACCGGCAGCAACGCTGATAAAGAATGCTGTTTCCGGCAGCGATTCACCCACGGGGGAAGTGGAAACGCAGGTTTCCGTGAGCAGTGCATTTGAGCGGCTGCAGAACCGGATCACGGATTTTACGAAGCATATGGTCATGCGAAAGGATCTGATCCGCCTGAATACGGAGCTGACGCTGGATCTGTCCTTCCGGTCCTATATTGAGTCCACACAAGTTTTACTGGGCAAAGAAAATTGGCTCTTTTATAAAACAGAAGTGGATGGACATCCGTTGATGGATTATATGGGAACAAACTGCTATACACCGGAGCAGCTTGAAGCGATAGCAGGGAATCTGACAAAAATCCGGGATGCGATAGAGGCGGAGGGAATCCGTTTTGTAGTTGTGAACTGCCCAAACAAGGAACAGATCTATTCGGAATATATGCCGCAGACAGTGGTCCGGATCAGTGATGAGTCAAGGGCTGATCAGGTAGCGGCTTATCTGCAGGCAAATACGGATCTTGAATATGTATATTTAAAGGACGTGCTGTTAAATGCAAAAGAGACCTGTGATAAGGAGCTGTATTTTAAAACAGATACGCACTGGAATCAGGTTGGCGCGTTTATCGGCATGCAGGCGGTATTTGAACAGATATACGGAGACAGCAGGGCGGCAGATTCGGTTTCTTTTGTCCTTGCGGAAACGGATTTTTCAGGAGATCTTGCAAGTATTGCGGGAGTGAAAGAAGAATTTGCCATTGATAACAGTTATGTTTTTGATAAGTCATCGGTGGATCCCATGCAGCACAGGGATGAAACGATTCTTTTTATCGGTGATTCTTTTTCGGATTTCTTCATGGTGATTGCCCAGGCATATTATGATGAGGTATATGCTGTGCGTACCGGGGAGTTTACGATGGAAATGTTAAAGGAGTATAACCCCGATATTGTGATTTGGGAAAGTGTGGAACGTTACATGAATGTATTTGGCAGTACAAATTTACTGGAACAATAAGGAATGCTGGTATGAATTACATTGTTTTTGACCTTGAATGGAATCAGGCGGATCATAAAACAGGAGAAAATCCGAGACTGCCGTTTGAAATCATTGAAATGGGTGCCATAAAATTAAATAGTGATTTTGAAAAGATTGGCGAATTTTCCCGTCTGATCCGTCCAACGGTATATCATACAATGCATTCTGTTACTCAGGATATTATTCACATCAGCATGCAGGAGCTGAGGCGGGAACAGACCTTTCCGTCCGTCATGCGGTATTTCCGGAAATGGTGTGGGGAAGAAGTCATGTTCTGCACCTGGGGACCGTTGGATCTGACGGAATTACAGCGGAATATGGATTATTATGACTTTGAGCCTCTTTCGGATGGACCGCTGCCGTTTCTGGATGTGCAGAAACTATATGCGCTTGCCTATGAGAAGGAAGATCCCAAGAAACGCAGGGCACTGAATATAGCGGTGGATGCACTTGGAATTGAGGAAGATATCCCGTTTCACAGGGCATTTGCAGATGCATATTATACGGCAAAGGTATTGCAGAGAATTGCATCCGAGCCGTTCGCAGACCAGATTTTGCAGAAATGGTCCTATGATGTATACCGGATTCCGGTAAACCGTAAAAAAGAGGTACACATTACCTTTGACACCTATGCAAAATATATTTCAAGGGAGTTTCCGGGTAAGCAGGAGGCTATGCAGGACAGAGAGGTCAGCAGTACAAAGTGCTATCTCTGCCGGAGAAATGCCCGTAAAAAGATCCGGTGGTTTACACCAAACGGCAAACACTATTATGCCCTTGCCCATTGCAGCAAACATGGGTATCTGAAAGGAAAGATCCGTATTAAGAAAACAGAGGGCGAGAAAGTATATGTGATCAAGACGATGAAGCTGATCACGGAAGATCAGGCGCAGACGATCTATGACAGACAGGAGCGGGCGAGAGAGATCCGCAGACAACACAGAAAAGCAAAAACAGGAGGCTGATCGGTAAGGTCAACCTCCTTGTTTTTTTAATGCCCTATGGCATATGTCATTCTATTTTTATCCGTTATCCTGTGTTACAGGGTTACGATGGTCTCTTTAGCGCAGCCTGTCAGAACAGTATCATTTCCGTCAATTGCCATGGAAGCACCGGTAACACCTGCTGCTTTTACATTGATAAGGCGGATGGAGAAAGGCTTCACTGCGTCCACGCAGATCCGGATTTCGTTTCCGTTTTTAACAGCCTTTGCAGTCAGAGCAACCTGATTATCCATGCCGTATACCTCTGTGGAGGCTTCCATGCCGTCCAGTAAGTGATACATACGAAGCTCTGTGCCATCGGCATAATCGTAATCCGGCTTATCGTCATGGGCACCGAGTGCAACGATGGAGTTCTCACGAACCATAAGCGGAATGCTTAAATAGTCATGCTTTTCCGTGATCCACTGGCTGCCGTCTTTTTCTTCTCCGGTGAAGAAGTTCGTCCAGCTTCCCTTCGGCAGATAGTACTCTGCAATGCTCTGATCGTTGAAGATCGGTGCAACTAAGAGGCTGTCGCCTAACATATACTGCTTATCCAGATAATGGCAGGTCTTATCCTCGGTATATTCAAGAACCATGGCTCTCATACAGGGGATACCGGTATGGTTTGCCTGAATTGCGGTTTTATATAAGTAAGGCATGATGGTTGCCTTTAATCTTGTAAAGAAACGGACAACATCAACCGCTTCATCATCATATACCCACGGTACACGGTAAGAAGAGCTTCCATGCAGACGGCTATGGGAGGACAGGAGTCCGAATGCAACCCAGCGCTTGTATACATCTGCGGTGGAGGTGTTTTCAAATCCGCCAATATCATGTGCCCAGAAACCGAAGCCGGACATACATAAGGAAAGACCGCCGCGTAAGCTTTCTTCCATGGATTCATAATCACTCCAGCAGTCGCCACCCCAGTGAACCGGGAATTTCTGACCGCCGACGGTTGCGGAACGTGCAAACAGAACGGCTTCGCCCTTGCCGCGTTTTCTTTCTAACAGTTCATAAACGCATTTGTTGTAGAGATAGGTATAGTAGTTGTGCATCTTCTTTGGGTCGGATCCGTCATAATATACCACATTTTCTGTCGGGATTCTTTCACCGAAGTCCGTCTTGAAGCAGTCAACGCCCATATCCAGAAGTTTTTCCAGAAGGTCCTGATACCATTTGTAAGCAGCAGGATTGGTGAAGTCCACGATTGCCATACCCGGCTGCCACATATCCCACTGCCATGCATCGCCGTTGGTACGTTTGATGAAGTAGCCCTTTTCACAGCCTTCTGCAAACAGCTCGGACTCCTGACCAATATAAGAGTTGATCCATACGCAGATATTTAAGCCCTTTGCTTTGATTCTTTTTAACATACCCTCCGGGTCCGGGAATACGCGATCATCCCAGATGAAGTTGCTCCAGTGGAAATCTTTCATCCAGAAGCAGTCAAAGTGGAAAGTACGGAGCGGAATGCCGCGGTCAAGCATGCCGTTTACGAAGCTCATAACGGTATCTTCATCATAATTGGTCGTAAAGGAGGTGGACAGCCACAGACCGAATGTCCAAGGAGCCGGAAGTGACGGCTTGCCGGTCAGGTCGGTGTAGTGGACCAGGGTATCCTTCATAGTCGGACCGTTGATGAAGAAGTAATCAAGATAGCCGCCCTCTACGGAAAATGCAGTTCTGGTTACCATCTCGGTAGCGATTTCAAAAGAAACCTTTTCCGGATGATTGACAAGAACACCGTAACCCTTGTTTGACAGGAAGAACGGGATGTTCTTATAGGACTGCTCGGTGCTGGTGCCGCCATCCGCATTCCAGATATCCACGGACTGACCGTTTTTGGTATATGGAGTAAAGCGCTCGCCAAGACCGTAGATCAGTTCGCCGACGCCAAGGGATAACTGCTGACGCATATAAGTATTTTCCGTATCGCCTGCAGCATCATAAGCAAGACCTCTCCAGCTTGTTTTCATGCAGGCAAGATCACGTCCGGAGGACTTGGTAATCACTTCATCCCCGCGTTTATAAGTCATGGACCATTGTTTCTTGGTGATCTCTAAAGACAGGGAACCGCTCTTTACAACGATCATGTCATCACTGTCGGTTACTTCCAGCGGAAGCGCCTCTGTAAGCTCCAGATCAAAATGAGGGCCTTTATCGAGTCTGCCCATATGATGGTAGGTCTGTACACGGATGATCTCCGGAGCAGGGGATGTGATAACCACGGTCAGATTGATATAGCCGAGGGTATCACCTCTGTGATTGATGCGGTTTGTAGGTACACACAGGGTTACTTTCTTTTCCTCGATCGTGGTGAAGTAAACCTGCTGAGGTGCGAAGCATTCAGTGCCTTCTTTCTGAAGCCAGCATCCGTTACTGAATTTCATAATGTAGTCCTCCTTTTATATATTTGTGTGATTTTGAATTTCTTTCAGATGTTTCAAGTTACATTCATTATAGTCGATTTGAAAGCAAATAACTACCATATTTATTCCAGTAATTTTTACAGTAAAAAAATGAAAATGGCAATATAGTGTTAATATATATGAAAAAATAACAAAATAATGGACACTGTGTGCATGATAGAAGAAGTTTACAAAAACAGGCAGGGGTTTACTTTCATTTTTGTAATTGTTATCATTAAGTTTAAGACGAAACGGGGGTGCTTCATGGATACACAAAAACAGAAAAAGAGGTCAAAGCACACGATCAGTACGATTATTATACAGAAGATTTTTGGTTCAAAAAGTATCAAAAGACAACTGTATGGAACGTATTTTGCAGCGCTTGTTGTACCGATCGTCATTCTGGGTATTTTCCTTTTGACCAATACCTATCAGCTTCTTAAAAATTACCATATGGATCTGGCAGCATCCGATAATCTTCGTGTGAAAGCAATCTTTTTTGAGATTACCACACAGATATTCAATATTTCGGAAAATATCAGCGGGGATGACAGAGCCTCGGGGTTACTGGGGGAGAAGTATCTGAATGAAGATGTCTTTTGTAAGCGGGCGGATGAATTCATGAACAGCGGCAGTTATATCTATAATTACGCTGAGATTGAGGAACTGGCGATCTATACGGATAATCCGAGTATTGTGGATTATCGGATATTTCATTATGCCGATGAGGACATACGGCAGACCGGCTGGTATGAACAGGCAGTGGATCAGGCGAGTGTGTTCTGGGTACCGCTTGAGAGATACGACCAGAACGGGAAGAACTACTGGAATCTTTGTCTGGTGCGCCGTATCCCGCTAATCAATACCGATTATCATGCAGTATTGGTGATCCGGATCAGCGACAATTATCTGAGAACCCGTGTGGAGAGCAGTGATTACGAAACGGTGGTTGGAATCGATGATGAGCTGATCGTCTATTCTTCGGACAGAGAACGGTACGGAAAGCCGATGGACCTGCCAATTGACACAACGGACATCCATTATTCTTATCAGGGAGATATGGAGATTGGCCGGAAGATCTATATTGCAAATGTTGTTACACTGAATATGTATCAGTCCACTTCCAGACTGTATATCTGCACCCTGAATGCGGGAGCCTATAAGGATATCCGGAATATCACCAAGGTTTGTCTGCTGATTATCGTGGCAGCACTGGTATTGCCCGGTGCAGTCTTTTATATTTACATTCAGTACTTTGCCAATCGTGTGGACACGCTGAGAAATGAGATGCATAAGGCAAGTCAGGGTGAATACAATATCATTCCGGATTTCAGGGGATCGGACGAACTGTCGGAGGCATTTGCCGATCTGCAGCTTATGGTTGAGAAGATTCAGGAAAAGGATGCGCTTACTTACCAGTCCCAGATCACGGAAAAAGAGCTTAAGAACAAACAGCAGGAGATGGAATTCAAGATGCTGGCAAGCCAGATCAATCCGCATTTCCTGTATAATACGCTGGAAACAATTCGTATGAATGCGTTTACGGCAGGAAACCGTGAGGTTGCAACTTCCATAAAGCTTTTGGGAAAATCCCTGCGGTATGTGCTGGAAAATACCGGAACGGCGTCCACCACCTTAAACAGAGAACTTGAATATATTGAAAATTATATTAAGATCCAGAAATTGCGTTTCGGGGACCGCATCAACTGGAAGCTGGAGGTTGATGAAGGAATTGAACTCAGCAATTACCGGATTCTTCCGCTTTTGCTGCAGCCCATTGTAGAAAATGCGATTGTGCATGGTCTGGAGCAGAAAGAAGAGGGTGGTGTTGTAATTGTACATGTATATTTACAGCCGGAGGATCAGCTTCATATTGATATTATTGATAACGGCTGCGGCATGGATGCCGGTCAGGTGCAAAAGCTCAGAAACAGTATCATTGTGAGAAATCCATATCTGAAGGCAAGCATTGGCTTATATAATATCAATCAGCGGATTAAACTGTGTTATGGCAGCAGGTACGGGCTTCAGATCAGCAGTGCGCCGGGACAGGGGACAACGATTTCCCTGGTGATTCCGGCAAATTCAGAGTCATTTCTTGATGAAGAATAGCAGAATGGAAAGGGATGTCAAAAAATATTTGTAATAAATGTAAAAAATGAACCGTATTTTTCCCACGATTCTTATTATAAAATGCAAGAGTAGATTTTTGTTCGTATAGAGGACAAAGCAATTTTATAGGAGGATGAGCTATGAAAAAGACACTGAAAAAATTTTTAGTGACACTTCTTACTGCAGCAATGGTATTTTCTTCACTTGCGATTACTGCAGCTGCTGATGAAGATGACGGCTATACACTGTTTATCGGATTTGGCGCAGATGCGGCTGAGAGCGGTGACTGGGGTTACGGTTATGCCGGACCGGACAGCGATGTTGCTGGCGATGTAACTGCTACAGTAGAAACAATTAAGGTTGGTGAAACAAAAACTGTTTCCATCACACTTCCTTCCGAGTGTGTATACACTTGGTGGCTGGCACCTGTTCTTCTTGCTGAGAACGTAACTGATCTGGATGCAACCGTTTCTGTTGCAGTTGACGGAAAAGATGTAACCGGTGATGTTGATTTTGCAGCAGGTGATGCATGGTGGTATGAAGGAACCGGTAACTATGATGAGACTCAGGCAGTTCGTCTTGCAGGTGGATACAATGAGTGGGGAACCCAGTACATGTCTTCTCCGGTATTCACAACAATCGAATACACTGTAACCCTGAACAGCATCACAACAGGTGAGGCTGCAGCAGCAGTTGAACTGACAGAAGCAACAGACAATTATGATGTATTCCTTGCAATCGGCGCAGATGCAGCTGAGAGCGGTGACTGGGGATATGGTTATTACGGACCGGATGGAGACAATGCAGGTGATGTTGTTGCAACAAACGCAACCATTACTTCCGGCGGTACTGCAACCGTTTCTCTGGAGTTCCCTTCTCCGGTAGTTTATACATGGTTTGTTCGCCCGGTTATCTGTGCAACAGATGTCGCAGAAGCTGATTTCTCTGTACAGGTTCTGATTGATGGCGAAGATGTAACAGACAGCATTGACTTTGCAGCAGGTGATAACTGGTGGCTGGAAGATACAGGTAACTATACTACCGCAAACGGCAATCAGCCTGTATGTGTAGCCGGCGGTTACAATGAATGGGGAACCAAGTATATGGCAGAATCTCCTGCAGGCTTCTCCAAGATTGAATTCGTAATTACAGCAAACAGCATGATGGTAGGCAGCACCGGAGATGCGGAGGCTGAAGAGACGGCTTCTGCAGCAGGCGCAGTTGATCTGGACGGAACTTATCATGCATACCTTGGAATGCAGACTCCGAAGTACTCTTTCCGTAACGCATTTGATGATGCAACATACGGCAGAGATACCTCCGATGTATTCAACCAGGTAACCGGCTGGGACAGCGAAAATAATGCAGTAACACTTCCTGGTACTTTCACAGATGCTGAGATCGCAGGCAACGGCACTTACACAGTCTCCGTTGATGGACTGGAGTTCCCGGATGGTGAATTTGATTCCCAGGAATGCATGAACCTGATCTTCTTATCAACAGATATCCCGAACACCGGTGAGATCACGATCTCCGATGTTCAGTTAAAGGTTGACGGAAAGAGCGTAGATCTTGCATCCGCAGGCGCAATCGTAAGCCCTGATTCCGTTGACTACTTAAATATCTTACTTCAGAACATCTGGAATGAGGATGTTTCCGCAATCGGATACTACAATGTTCCTATGTCAAGCATGAGCATTACTTTCACAGTAAGCGGCTTCAATTATGACAATACAGCATCAGCAGACGCTGAGGCTCCTGCAGAGGATACAGAAGCTCCTGCAGCTGACACAGAAACATCTGCAACCACAACTGAGAAATCAAGCAATACCGGCTTAATCGTTGGTATCGTAGTAGCAGTTGTAGTAGTTGCCGGCGTTGTTGTTGGTGTAGTAGTATCTAAGAAGAAAAAAGCAAAATAATCGATTCTGAACAGATTGAACAGATGAGAAAATAATACAAGCGTGTGGGATTTCTCCTGCACGCTTGTTTTTTTCCATATGCCGGGCGGCAATAGAAATAACCGATTTTCGCAAATGTCCATTCATAAACAGCTAAAGGAGGCAGCAGACATATGAAATACCATAATCCTATCATACCGGGATTTCATCCGGATCCGTCTATTTGCCGTGTGGGGGATGATTTTTATTTGGTTAACAGTACCTTTGAGTATTTTCCGGGGATTCCCATATACCACAGCAGGGATCTGGTACACTGGGAACAGGTCGGACATTGTCTGACAAGAAACAGTCAGGTCACTTTAAAAAAGGGTGCACCCAACTGTATCGGGATCTATGCACCGAGCATCCGTTATCATGAAGGAACATTTTACTGTATTGTAACAAGCGTTGGCGGCGGAGAGAATTTCTATGTGAAAACAGACGATATTTATGGAGTGTGGTCGGATCCTGTGATGCTGCCGGATATGAAAGGAATTGATCCGTCCCTGTTTTTTGATGAGGATGGAAAGGTATATTATACCGGAACGGACAAAAGCATTTATCTGTGGGAATTGGATCTTGTAACAGGGACCCCGGTTGGTGAAAAGCGATATATCTGGGATGGCACCGGAGCCAATAATCCTGAGGGACCGCATATTTATAAGAAAAACGGATTTTATTATCTGCTGATTGCAGAAGGCGGCACGGAGCTTTGCCACATGGCAACGATTGCCAGAAGCCGTGAGATTACAGGACCATATGAGAGCTGTCCGCATAATCCGGTTCTGACAAACCGGGGTACCGGGCTTCCCATCAAAGCAGTGGGACATGCGGATCTGGTTGAAGACATAAACGGCAACTGGTGGGCTGTTTGTCTGGGGATTCGTCCGATCAGCTATCCTTTCAGACATATTCTCGGAAGGGAAACCATGCTTGTACCGGTAGTCTGGAAAAATGACTGGCCATATATGGGCGAGAACGGACATGTTCCGGATGAAGTGGAGACAGCGCTGCTGCCGAGGAATCCGGAAGCATGGGTGGCATCCGGACGCTATATGCCTGGTAGTGATATGACGGATTATTTTGACGAAAAAGAACTGCATCCATCATGGAATTATATCTATAACCCCACACGGAAATGGATCGCACTTCAGGAAAACGGGCTGGCACTCACCTGCGCGGCACCTTCCTTAAGTGAGGATGAGGAGAAAGCATGTATCTGCCGCAGGCAGGAGCATGTGGATTTTGCGGTACAGATCCATATGGAATTTGCACCTCTCACAGATGGAGAGGAAGCAGGACTGGCCATTTATCTGAATAACCGGCATCATTATGAAGCGGCACTGACCATGAGAAATGGAGAGCGCTGTGTGATTTTCCGCAGACAGATCGGTTCCCTGTCCGCAGTGGAGCGGGTGATTCCTTATGATGGGGACAGGTTGACGCTGCGTTTGCAGGGAGATGGCCAATATGACACTTTTTCTTATGACCGGAACGGAACCTTTATGGAAATCGGCAGGGGGGAAGCGGCATATCTGAGTACGGAAGTGGGCGGCTGCTTTACCGGTAACTATATTGTGCTGTATGCGTCAGGAAACGGGAGAGACTCCTCCAATCAGGCAAGAATCCGACAATTTTCCTATACCTCCAAAGAATCGGAAAATAAATAATGTAAAAAAGTACTGTATTTTTTATCAAGTATTTACGGTATTTTTCCAAACGTTATTCTTTTATAATAAAGATAAATGTGAAGCTATGTGTTTCCGAGAAAAAAATAGGGAGGTATGAAATGAAAGAGGAATTATCCCCAAGAGAAAAAACCGCAAATAAGGTTTATATTCCGCTTCGAATATTGATTCTTGTTTCCGTGGTTTTATTATTTTTTCCGGCATTAAATCCGGCAAAAATGGTAGTACAGGCGGGACAGGCGAAGATCAGCAGTACATCGTCCTTGTTCACATGTGCAATTTCCTACAGCAGCCTGACCAATGGACTTGGCCGTGCATTTACGAGGGGCTGGCTGTCACAAGGTTTATTTGTAGTATTATTTATTTCATGTATTTTATTGATCTTAGGCATTGGCGCAACGATTGCCTCCGGCTGTATGTCAGTCGGCAATCTGAAGATGAAGAATCTGAGCAATCGCATCAGCCTGGCCGGTGGTGCTGCACAGATGATCGGATCCATCATGATACTGGTATCCTATTTCCTGATTGAGAATTCTGCGGACAGCGCAAAGATCACGTTGGCATTCCCGACATGTGTATGGATCTATATTATACTTTCCGTTGCGATTTTTGTGTTGTCTGTTGTAGTAACGGTGTTGCTTCCGAAAGCAGAAAAAGATGCAAAATACGAAATGGAATCCAAATACAAATTATTCTTAATGATTATGCCGTTTGTGGCATTATGTTTTGCATTCTGCTATCTGCCGCTGTTTTCATGGAGATATGCATTCTTCGATTATGAAGTCGGCGGACAGATCTCATGGGACAATTTTGTCGGATTTAAATGGTTCAAGGTATTATTCCAGAACGCGGCGTATACAAAGCGTATCGTAAATGTGTTGAAGAACACACTGGCAATGAGTGCACTGGGACTGTTAACCAGCTGGATACCGATGGTATTTGCAATTTTCCTGTCGGAGGTAAAGAGTTCCAAGTATCGCCGCTTCGTACAGACATTTACGACCATCCCGAACTTTATCAGCTGGGTATTGGTATATGCGATTGCATTTGCAATCTTTAATACGGACGGATTCATCAACACACTGATTAACAATATGGGCGGTTCTGCCAATACCAACTATCTTGGCGGAAACTCACACATGTGGTTAAAGATGCTTGCATGGGGAACCTGGAAAGGTGTCGGCTGGAGTGCAATCATCTACATATCCGGTATCGCCGGTATCGACCAGCAGCTGTATGAAGCAGCTACCGTGGACGGTGCAGGACGCTTCCAGAGAATGTGGCATATCACGATCCCTGGACTGCTCCCGACTTATCTTGTTATGTTAATTATGGCAATTGCCGGTATTCTGAGTAACGGTATGGATCAGTACATGGTATTCAGTAATGCCGAGAACAAATACACGTTGGAAGTTCTTGACCTGTATGTTTACAACCTGGGTATCGGAAGCGGTAACATCCCGCTATCTACGGTTGTCGGTATGGCAAAATCCATCATATCCGTGGTGTTGCTCTTTGTTGCCAATAAGGCTGCGAAGATGATCCGCGGTGAGAATATTGTATAGGAGGTGACCGGTAATGGCGATGACAAAGCAGGAAAAGCTTGATGCGAAGGCAGAAAAGGCCTATGCAAAGAAGCATAAAAGAAAATACAAACTGACACCGGGAGATATCATTTTCAATATTCTCAACTATGCATTTTTCGGAATATTTACAATCAGCTGTATTTTCCCGTTCTATTATATTTTTATTAATACGATTTCAAACCGCAGCGCAGTAGCCAGAGGAGATGTTACCTTATATCCGATCGGGTTTAACCTTCAGAACTATGCGGACATCTTAAAGGCAAATGATGTATTCCGTGCGTTCGGGGTATCCTTTGCAAGAACGCTGATCGGTACGGTGCTGATGGTAATTGCAACCGGATTTATCGCATATCTGGTGACAAAGCAGGAAATGTGGCACAGAAAATTCTGGTATCGTTTCTTAATCATCACGATGTACTTTAACGCAGGTATCATTCCGTGGTACATGAACATGAGTATGCTTGGACTGACCGGACATTTTGCAGCATATATTATTCCGGGAATCGTGGCACCTTACAATATCATTCTGGTAAAAACGTATATCGAGTCCATACCGGCGGAACTGGAGGAAAGTGCCTTTATGGACGGTGCCGGTTATATGACGGTATTTACCAAGATCGTATGGCCGCTTAGTAAACCGATTCTTGCAACGATCGCGATCTTTGGTGCGGTCGGACACTGGAACTCCTTCACGGATTCCCTGATCCTGATGCAGAATACACCGAAGTTATATACATTACAGCACTTATTGTACAATTACCTGAATCAGGCAAGTAACCTTGGAGCCGCAATGACCGGCGGAAACGCAGCGGCAGCAGCATCTGCAATGGAGAATGTACTGAACAACAAGGTTATGAAGTACACGGTGGCAATGACTTCTGTTATTCCGATCCTGCTTGTATATCCATTCATGCAGCGTTACTTTGAAAAAGGTATCATGCTTGGTGCGGTCAAGGGTTAATGCATAACCGGATCGGTTGACAGATCAATGGTGTTAATGGAAGTGAAGCTTCCATGTAAGTATAAAAAACACAAAAAAGGAGGATAAGAAATGAAAAAGATGATGAAAAAAGTCATCGTGCTGACACTTGTTTGTGCCATGTTCGTTTCCTGTTTTACCGGATGTGGTAAAAAAGAAAAAACAGTGACACTGACAATTTACAGCCAGTTAGCAAACTTCTCCGGCGAACAGTTAGGATGGTCTGCTAAAATATTGAAAGACAAATTTAACGTAGTGGTAAATATCGTACCCGATCAGGACGGTGTTTACGAGACCCGTATGGAATCCGGAAACCTTGGAGACATTGTTATCTGGGGTTCTGACGGATCCGATTATCAGCAGGCAGTTGCTACCGGAATGCTGTATGACTGGGAAGAAGATGATCTGCTTCACGAATATGGCTCTTACATTGAGGAACATATGGCGAATGCACTTCAGAAGAACAGAGATATGAACGGTGGCACACTGTATGGTTTTGGTCATAACGTAGCAACTTCTGCAAATGATCATGAAGCATTCTTCTATACATGGGATCTTCGTTGGGATCTGTATAAAGAGATTGGCTATCCTGCATACAATACGCTGGATGAGTTTGTAGATGTACTTGCACAGATGAAGGAAGTATGTCCGAAAGATGATAACGGAAATGAAACATACGCAGTTTCCCTGTGGCCTGACTGGGACGGAAACATGGTAATGTATGTAAAGGCTATGGCAACTGCATATTATGGATATGATGAATTCCAGCTTGGTCTGTATGACAGTGAAACCGGTACTTTCCACGGCGCTCTGGAAGAGAACGGACCGTACCTGACAGCACTGAAGTTCTTCAACCAGTTACATCAGAGAGGACTGCTTGATCCGAACTCCATGACACAGACCTATGATGAAATGAGTGAAAAGGTACAGGCAGGCGGAACATTCTTCTCTATCTTTGATTATTCAGGAAACCTGTCATATAATGAGAAGCATATCGACGATAACAAGGCAATGATGGCATGGGCACCGGGTGATGCAACTCCGATCGCATATGGTCTGAGCACACTGGGCGGCAACCGTGTATGGAGTATTGGTGCAAATACCGAGTATCCGGAATTATGTATGGAGATTATCAACTGGTTCTGTACTCCGGAAGGTACCATGACCTATAACTATGGTCCTCAGGGACTTTGCTGGGACTATGATGAGGAAGGACATCCGTACTTCACAGAGTTCGGTAAGCAGGCATATTTTGATAAGGAAACCGAAATGATCGGTGATTACGAAGGCTGCGGTACCTTCAATGATGGTACATTCCAGTTCAACAACACAACCTGGACCATCAATGCTGAAAACCCGGATGCAAACGGTGAAAAATACAACTACCAGTACTGGAGCTCTTACCAGCTTCCTGCACAGACCGAGATCGAGCAGGATTGGAGAGATTATACCGGTGTAAACAGCGCACAGGAATATCTGAATGCAAGAGCATACAAGGTATCTCCGGGAACTGCATATCAGGAAGCTAAGATCGAGGGTGAATTCAAGACCACATGGGAAGCTGTAACCGATGTTATCGTTACTTATTCCTGGAGAGCAATTTATGCCGATGATGATGCAGCTTATGATCAGATTGTTTCCGAGATGATTGATCAGGCTAATTCCTATGGCTATGATGCATGTATGGATTGGTCCAATGAACAGGCGCAGATCAGACATCAGTGCGAACTGGATGTTCAGTAAGAACTGACTTGTAAAAAATAATTGAATCATTTGGGGGGAGGCTGTTCGATAAGGACAGCCTCTTTTCGAAAAAGCAAGGAGCAATCAGATGAGTTTTTTTAGTCCTGACGGAGCATTATACCGCTTTATATCAAGGTTCTGGGATATGGTAAAGTTAAATTTTATGTGGCTGATATTCAGCCTTCCCATTGTTACGATAGGGCCCGCTACGATAGCTGCATTTTCCGTTACCATGAAGATGGTGGATGAAGAAGAGGGATATGTAGCGCACCAATTTGTAAAAGAGTTTCGAAAAAATCTGAAAAACGGTATTCCGCTCGGAATCCTTTTTCTGTTATGTATAGAGGTTGTGAATGTGGATTTCCAGCTGTTTGCCAAATTGCCGGAGCATCCCATGGCACCATTGATCTTCGGGATCGTTGCTGCATTTATCTTTTTAATGGGATTTATCTATGCGTTTCCCTTATCGGCACGATATGAAAATACATTATTTAATACAATTAAGAATTCTGCAAATATTGCAACCAGATATTTTGTGAGAACCCTGTTCTTATTTCTGGTAATCGCGATCGAGATCGTAATGATTATGTTTAATCTGACCACGATGTTTATCGGCTTCATTATCGGACCGGCATGTATATTCTTAACCATTTCCGGATTTGCGGTTCCGTTTTTCAGGGAAATCGAGAAAGAACCGAATGCCGTTACCTATCTTCCGACGGAAGCGGACGACGATTATCAGATGCCGGAGGAATCCGAGGAAGAGAAGAAACGCCAGAAAGAGCAGAAGCATAAAAAATAGACGGATGGTAAAAATGTTGCGAGGAGGAAGAGAAATGAAGAGAAAGCAGAGCAAATGGAAGGCTGCGTTAACCACTGTACTGACAGCGGCGATGCTTCTGTCAGCGGTACCGGCAGGTATGGTAAATGCAGAAGAGGGAAGCACGGCAACGGGCAGAGAACTGTTGGGCATGACGCTCTCTTATTGTGCCAATATGGATGGGGCAAAATACACCGTATCCAGTTATGAGAATTTTGAGGCGGAGCTTGAGAAAGCACAAAGTGCTTATGATGAAAATGCATTGACGGATGAAGAGTTTTATTCTCTGCGGGATGAACTTGAGACAGTAAAGGCAGAACTGGAATTTGTGTCAGATGACAGTGTAGCGGAAAATCCGAGACCGTTCCGGGTACTGAGTGTGGATGAAATCGTGGCTGAGATGGGCACGGGCTGGAATCTGGGAAACACCATGGACGGACATACCGGTTTTACACCGAATGAAACACTGTGGCAGAATGTGGAAACAACAAAGGCACTGATGAAATCCGTACATGACATGGGCTTTAATACGGTGCGTGTTCCGATTACATGGGGAACCATGATCAACGATGAGGATTACTCCATTGATGAGAAATGGATGAGCCGTGTACAGGATATTGTTGACTATGCGGTTGCGCAGGATATGTATGTGATCATCAATATCCATCATGACGGTGCGGAGCAGACCGGCTGGCTACGTGTTGCCGCAGATGATATTGATCCTGTATACGAGAAATTTGAAGGAGTATGGAGAACGATTGCAAACCGCTTTAAAGATTATGATGAACATCTGATCTTTGAATCCATGAATGAGGTTCAGGGTGACAATTCCACAAGCGTGGCACACGATACACAGGTTATAAACAATCTGAACCAGATTTTTGTCAATGTGGTGCGCTCCACAGGCTCCAACAATATGCACCGTTACCTCTCTGTACCGGGCAGGTATACGAATATTACGAATACGACCAATCCGCTAAACGGGTTTGAACTTCCGGATGATGTTGTAGACGACAGGATTTTCGTGGCAGTGCATTATTATGACTGGCAGTTTGGTATGGCAGAAAATACCACGGCAACGACCTGGTCTTACAATTCTGCAATATCCCTTCAGGGTGAATTTGAGAAACTGGTGGATACTTTTACATCGCAGGGAATTCCGGTAATTCTTGGAGAGTATGGATGTATCAATAAGAACAATGCGGTAAACAGGGCATATCATGTGGAAGTTGTGAACCGCTTATGTAAGCAGGACGGTGTGGTTCCGGTGTACTGGGATCAGGGCTGGTATGACAGAAGCATGGACCCCGATTTCAGTTTCTCTCTGATTGACAGAAATACAGGAGACAGTATTGATAAGATTGTAACAGATGCGGTTGTCCGTGGTTATTTTGTAAGTGGTGCGAAAGATCTGTCCGACATAGAAGTGGAACCACAGGTCGTAGAGATGAACGGAGTCTCTCTGCCGGAGCAGATCACTGTGACGATCGGTGAGACTATGCAGGTAGAAGTGGCAGTCACTCCGGCAGATACGAATGATGTGCTGTTATGGTCCACAGAGGATCCGACGATTGCAACCGTATATAACGGAACAGTCAGGGCACGCGGGATCGGAACAACAACAATCCACGCATATTCCCAGAGCGGTTCCGTGGAAGAAACGATTCCGGTAACGGTAAAGGCATTGGAGAATGTATATGAAAATATTACGATCACAACCGATTATGAAGCAGGCGTGACGCTGGAGGAGAGCCAGCACTGTTACCTGAATGCTGTTTTAAGCGGAATGGTCTATGAATCCGATGCAGAGAATGCGGATGAGCAGAATGATACCGATTTTATGACCTATAAATCTTCTAATGAGGAGATCGCAACTGTTTCCACCATTGGCAAGATCGTGGCAAAGCAGGCAGGCACCACTTATATTACGATCACTGCTGCCAGTGGGACAACAAAGGTAATTCCCGTTACCGTGGAACGCAGTGCGGACGTAAAAGAGATCAGTCTTGCCCTGAATGTTTATTATAATGATGAAGAGCATAATTATTTCAGCAATGAGAGCGGACAGCCCATTGTGGTAACGGAGGATGGGCAGTATGAACTGACCTTTGACTGTGCCTCGGATCTGTCAGCAAAGGCGACAGATGCCGGAGTTACGGGGCTGAATAACCTGACGGCAGTATATATCAAGGATCATTCGGTAACCCTTGGAGTAGCTAAAACCTCACCGCTTGATAGCTGTAACATTATGTTTGACAGTGTGGTAGTTGACGGAGTGGCATTAACCGTGACACAGACAGAATCGAAATCAGCGCTGAAAGCCTCCGGTATCTTCGATACCAATGATCCGTTAAACAGCTGGGACGGCTCTCAGGTTGCGGAGGTAACAGTAAATAATCACGTACTGAATATCGAGGGTGTAACAAATCCCCAGAAGATCACAGTGACATTCACGCTGTCCGATATGGTGTTTACAGAGGGGGCAACACAGGAGACCACGGTAACGGCACCGGAGGTGCGTGCGATTACCGTTTCGGATCTTACTGTCACGGATGATGTGGCAACGCAGATGCTGGCAATGGCGGTGGAGGGCGAAGACGGAGCTAGATTGACGGTTGTTCCCGCAGATGCGTCCATTGTTGCGATCGACAGCAAAGCAGTGACTGTGGAAGGCGGCACGGCGCAGATTGCAGTCAGTCCGTTAAAAACAGGTACGACAACCGTTACGATCTATGCAGAAAGCGGTACGACTGCGCAGATTACCGTAACAGCCGAGACCGCCGGTACGGTACAGGATCAGGGCAGCGATGACATTCCGAATGCTTCTGGAACGGATAATGCAGGAGATCAGAAGGCTGATGTAGCGCAGAAGACCGGTGGCACAAACTGGCTGCTCATCATTGTGATCGCAGCGGTTGCGGCAGTCGCTGCAGGATTTGCCGGATACTTTGTATCAAATGCAATCAGCGGCAAGAAGAAAGAGTAAGAACAGGGAGCTAAGAAATAACCGGGAAACATCGCCGATTGAAAACAGGTTTGATTTTTTGATATTACTTATAGTTGTTCATGTACCTTTCGATGCTGCAGGATTCCATATGCAACGATGCAGATGATTACGGAAACAAAAGAGCCTCCCGCGGTTGCAAGTCCCATAGGAAACAGTGTCATAGGAAATAATCTGGATGTAATGTAGACACCCGGGATTCTGACAAGCAGAATGGAGATTATATTATGTAAAAAGGAGATTCCGGATTTACCGCAGGCACAGAAGTAACCACTGAAACTAAAGTGAATGCCGGCAAATACACAGTCCCAGACATAGCCACGCAGGTATTGCCCGCCAAGACAGATAACTGTGGCACCATCGGCGTTGGCGGAATCTGTGAAAAGCGCTACGACCGGATCTGCGAAAAACTGAATCAGAAGGGCCACACAGATGCCAAAGGTAAGGGCAATGGAGATGGCATAGCGAAGCGTTTTCCCGGCCCGATCCGACTTACCGGCACCAATATTCTGCGCACCCAGAGCGGATACCGTGGAAAGCATGGAAGAGGGAACCAGAAACAGGAAACTGATAATCTTTTCCACGATACCGACAGCAGCGGCATCATTCAGACCACGGCGATTTGCAATGACTGTAATTACGATAAATGCAATCTGGATGAAACCATCCTGCAGAGCGATTGGAAATCCGATCTTCAGGATCTGTGCCATGATATTGCGTTTGGGATACAGGTCGGCTTTTTTTATCGAAATGCCGGATTTCTTTCGGGAAATGACATAAAGAGACAGGATGACACTGAGCGTTTGTGACAGTGTCGTTCCCAGAGCAGCCCCGGAAGGTCCCATATGAAGATAGCCAATAAAAAGATAGTCAAGAGCAATATTTGCTATGCAGGCAACTGCAATAAAGTACATGGGGCTTTTGCTGTCTCCGAGTCCGCGGAAAATGGAGCTGATTACGTTATAAGCAGTGATAAACGGGATGCCGATAAAGCATATGGTAAGATATGCTTTTGTACCCGCCACGGCAGAATCCGGTGTGGACATAACGGAGACAATATGTGGTGTTAACAGAAGTAAAATTCCTGTGAGAGCAATGGAAAACAGGAAAAACAGAGTTGCAGAGTTGCCAATTGCCAGGGAAGTTTTCTTATGGTCCAAAGAACCTACTGCCTGTCCGATACTTACGGTGACACCCATGGCAAGCCCGACGATCATAACAGTGATCATGTGCATGACTTGAGAACCGATGGAAACGGCGGTCGTTGCCGCGACTCCCTCAAATTGTCCGATGATGAACAGGTCAGCCATGCCATACAGTGTCTGTAGAAAGTAGGATAATAGATAGGGCAGGGAAAAGAATATTACAGTTTTTAATACATTACCGGTTGTCAAATTTTTTTCCATAGATAAAAGCCCTCTTTACTTCATCATATAACGAAAGTATAAACTCTACAACCATTATAGAGTCAAGAGTAAAGAAATCAGGATTTTGCGTCGAGCTGTTTACGGAACTCAGCCGGGCTTTCACCTACATATTTTTTGAATTTTTTGTGGAAATAATCCACATTTTTATATCCGACCTGCTCAGCAATCTCATATACCTTCAGTTTATTCTGAAGCAGAAGATCCTTCGAATGCTCAATACGGATATGATCCACGTAGGAATTAAAGCTTTCGCCCACGGTTTTGTTAAAAATCTTGCCAAGATAAGCACTGTTATACCCGAATAGCGGAGCAATGGATTCTAACTTAATATTTGTCTGATAATTATGATCGATATAATACAGAATGTCATCAAGCACGCTGTCTCTCGAGGAATTGCCGATGGCATTCATAATGATCTCTGCCTGTTCGGAGAAGAACAGAATAATCTCATAAAGGTAGTATTTTTTGTTGATGAAATCCAGAATAGCAGTATTGGTCGGGAACGGAATATTCATCGTATTGTAAATATGATTCATTTTTTCTTTGATCTGCAGATATAGGTCTGATAAAAATAATTTTACATCTGCAATATCATCCCGCACCTGATAGAGATATTCTTCCAAAGAAAGCAGGGTTTCTGCCACTTTTTTGCGGTTATAGGTCTGCAGAAAATCTGTAAGCAACGTGCAGAATTCCGCCATTTTTTCATCGGATAACTCCATATGGATTGCTTCCACATTGGGTAATTCTTCATAACCGAGCGTATGCTGGCCCTGCATACAAAAGAAACGGCGGCTTAAAAGTGTAGCAGCATCCAGATAGGATTCATTGATATTCATAATGTCCGTTACGGGCCTTCCATATGCGATAAACAAAGAGTCAAGCGGGCTTCCCTTCTGCGGAGGTGTACTTTCGTAATGATCGACAAAATTCTGGAAACGTTCCAGAGCAGGGGTGCCTTTTAATAAAATCACATCTTTCCGGTCTTCCTCAAAATGTTCAAAAAAGAGGGAGCCCTGATTGGTAACTTTTAACAGGTCGGCAAAATTATAGGTCAGATCCGCAATGCCGACGCTGAAGTTCTCATAAATTACGATCTGATAAATATCAGCATCCAGCATGATATCGTCTTCGCGGATATCTGAGGGGGAAGCGTGTCCGGTCACCAGATCGTGTAAGATCACATTTCTGGCTTTTTCCTTATATCGTTCCATATCACCGGAACTATCTGTATCGCGGTCAAGAATCTCCTGAACATGGACAATTGCATCATAGAGTTCATCTTCATCAATGGGTTTGGTAAGATAGAAGTCGACACCGTTGCGGATGGCTTCCTGTGCATATTTAAAATCAGAATAGCCACTTAAAATAATGATGTGTCCGCGATATCCGTTTGTCCGCAGTGCCCTGACGGCATCCAGTCCGGACATACGGGGCATACGAATATCCATAAGCACCAGATCGGGAACAAGCCGTGTGATATCATGCAAGGCATCTTCCCCGTTTCCGGTTTCACCACATAGGGAAAAACCCAGAGACTCCCAGTCAATGATGCATTTTAAACCGTTTCTGATTGCAATTTCGTCATCTGCGATATAAAAAGTTTTCATAAAAACCCTCTGTCTGTCCAAGGAGATTGCCGAGGAACAGATTCATTACTTCATTTCAATTTTAATTACTACAGGAAGTTCTGATGTCATAGGTTTGGTGAAATGCAGACCTTCCTTGTCTTTTGTATAAGGAATCGGATCCGGGCAGCCGAGAATAGAAACGCGGCTGATCAGACCATGGAATAACGGGAGATTCTGGTCGGGGCTGTCAGCCAGGGACTTGATCGTGATCACGCCGTCTTCCGGATATTTTAAGCAGATTGCATACAGATTACCGCCGCTTACCGTGAAACGGAAATCTTTTGAAGTATATGCCTTCGCTTTGCCGTCACTGAATTGTCCTGCCGTTTCTTCGGTAGGACCTTCTTCGGCATAACGCCACACTTTGGAATTATAGATTGCTTCTCCGTTTATCTTCAGCCATGCACCGATCTCACGAAGGATCTTTTCGTCCTGTGCAGGGATCGTACCGTCTGCTTTCGGACCAACATTTAACAGAAGATTGCCGTTTTTACTTACAACATCGATCAGATAGCAGAGGATATCGTAACTGGTCTTATAGTCAAGAGATGTGGTATAACACCAGGAATTGTGGGCAATCGCTGTATCTGTCTGCCAGTGGTACGGTTTGGCATCTGCGAACTTTCCGCGTTCCACATCCACGATACCGGAACCGAACATCATGGCATCATGCTTATAGCAGATGCCGACGGGAGTACCCCATTCCAATCCCCTATTATAATAAAAAGCAGCCAACTTTTTCAAGTACGGTTTCCATCCTTCATGCTGGATCCACCAGTCGAAATATAAAATAGCAGGTTTATATTTGTCAATTAATTCAACGGTTCGTGCCAGCCAGTCCTCGGCAAATTCCGCATCAGGCCCCGGTGTGTCGGTCAGACTCTGCTGATCCGGCTGCTTCTGAATGGAAGGCCAGTAGAAGTCGCCGCATGTTAAAGGATCTTTGATGTCCGAATCGAAGTCTTTGCCGTTACCCATGAACCATACATGTTCAGCACGGTGGGAAGAGGTCGCGAATACCATGTCTCTGTCAAGAACCGCCTTTCTGAGTTCACCGACACAATCACGTTTCGGACCCATTTTGGCTGCGGTATATTCGGACAGATCACTGTCATACATCTGAAAACCGTCATGATGTTCCGCAACAGGAACAACATATTTTGCACCGGCTTCCTTAAAAAGATCCGCCCATTTTTCCGGATCGTAATCGGGAGCGGTAAACATGGGAATGAAATCCTTATAGCCAAAATCCTTGTGAGGACCATAGGTCTTGATATGATGTTCATATTCCGGTGTTCCCTGTATGTACATATTTCTGGAATACCATTCATTATTGAAAGCAGGCACACTGTAAAGCCCCCAATGGATAAAGATTCCGAATTTTGCCTTTTCAAACCATTTTGGCATTTCAAAATCACATAAAGAGCTCCATTCCGGTTTATAGGGGCCGCGGGCAATTACGGTGTCCAGTTCGTTTAAATATTCCTGTTTTGTCATAGTAAAGATCCTTTCTTTTTATGGATGGGAAGCCATAGCTGCAGCAACACGGGCTTCGTTCTGGTTTTGTGCATTCATAAGGTCATTTTCGCATACGCGGTCATAACCAAGAGAAGCTAGTTTGTTTTGCATCTCCTCCTGCAGGATAAAAAACTGTTCTTCATTATCGGCAAAGATCATTTTCCATGAATAATCTGTGATTACATACCGGCATTGGGATCTTATGGCAGAGATCTCAGAAGATTCCTTCGGAGAAGAGTAACCGCTTCCGGGAGCAACCAACAGCAGGTCGTGTTCTTTCAGATAATCGACTGCATTTGCGCAGTTATAATATTCCTGCCAGTCGGTTTCAATGGGAGACAGATCCTTCAGATATACGGAATCCCACAAAGCATAATAATAAGGGAAGCCCTCCGGGGTCAGATCCAGACGGGAAATGGGCTTGTAATTAAGTGCAGAAACCCCGGCACTCCAGGTGTTTCCGCCCCATTCCACGGGGACAGTGCTGCCACCGTTCAAGAAGGTTTCTTTTCCAAAATCTGTCAGATAAGGTTCTCCGTTTTCATCAAGATCCCAACACAATCCCTGTGGTCCGGGCGTACCATCTTTTTCCTGAGCCATGCAGCACATGATTCCTTCCGGGGAATAAAGCCAGTCCACGAAATCGGCAAGCCGTTCGGGATCTTTGGCACTGCTGCCGATACACATAACTGTTTTTTGATTTCCCTTAGGATTGCAGCCGTAAGAAAATATCTGCATATCCTGAATGACTGCCATCATATACCCCTTATTCCGGTTCAGATTGTCGGTCGTATTGTATGCGGACTGACACAACCACGGCCACGGACAATAGAAAATAGAACCATCCACATATTTCTGATAAAACTGATCATAGTTCTGTGTTTTAGAATCTGGGTCTACCAGACCGAGCTGATTCGCATCAAAGTAAAGCTTCAGTACACGCATATAGAGAGAATCGCTGTCAGCAATATCCTGATAGTCAGAGCCATCCGCTTTTGCAAGGATGAATCCGAATTCGTCATAACCGTAGAAACAGCAGGGCTGCTTTGCCGCATTCATCAGATTACCGTCCCAGTCGGGAAAGAAAGAAAAACCATATGTTTTCCTGCCGGAATCGGATGTGGGGCATAGCTCCTGCATCTGCTTCAGGACAGGAAGCAGGTCTTCGAGCGTGTCAATCTGCGGGCAGCCAAGCTCCCTGTAAAGATCCCAGCGCAGATACGGACCGAAAGTCGGGTCAAGTCCCTCAGCCGGCGTTACGGCACTCTGCAGGGAGATCTCCGAAGGAATAGCATAGATACTGCCGGAGCTTAGCGGATCATTTAAGGCACCTATCGCATAGGAAAAACGCATAATCTGCTTGCCGGTGAGATAGGGGGACATATCGATGATCAGATTTGAATTCACCAGTTCATCCAGAATACCGTTTTCCGAGGTGCAGATGATCAGATCCCCGAGATTGCCGGCTGCACATCTCGTTTCAAAGAGCGTATCGCCGCCGCCGGACACATTGGGGGCAATGATATTTAACTCCATATTAAATTTGTCTTTGACAATTTTGGCAAACCATCCGGATTGAATACCCTGAAAATTGGCAAGAGAATCAAAGACATCCACAACCAGTGTTTCTTCATATTTTTTATCTGTTTCCGAAGATTTTTCAAGGCTGCTGCAGCCGGACAGACTGCCGCAAGCAAGGGTAAGACACAGAAACAGAATTCCAAGTTTCCTTTTCATCAAACTCTCCTTAGAGGAATCTTTTTATGACCTTCTGCGGGGCGGTTTCCGTCCACGTCTTTTACGGGATGGGCGAAAACGCAGGCCGGATGCGGTCCGTTCATTAGTGCGGCGTACGGTACGGTAATTTTTTCTGCGGCGTCTGCGGCGTTTTCTGTCACGCTTACGCTGTTCAAAATGATAACTTCTGACATAGGCGATGCCGTACAGAATCAGGGCCGCAAGAATTGCAGCAATAATTATTCCGATTAAAATTCTGGTCACATTGATATAAATGACATTATCTTTTTTTTCTTCCTGTACCGGTGTAGGAGACGGCTGATCTTCGTAGGCAGCATCAAAGGTAAATGTCGGTGTTTGGGATGCGGCACGGATTGTGGTAGCGCCAACCGTCTGCCCGTTATAGGAGTAGGTGAGTCTGGCAATCGCATTTTCTTCATCGCAATCATAGGACAGGTCACAGGTCAGGTCCGAAAAATCTACGGTTGTGGGAATAACCACATAATCGGAAGGATCCAGCGTCATGATGGGCTCGGAAGAACCAAAGATATCTGTTGCGGTGTCAAAAAAGTCGGAACTGTTGATGGAGTAGGTTGTTTCATTTTGCGCAATATTTAGTCTTTGAAAATTGTTAAAGCCATAATCAAACAGGGCAACGGTATCCGTGAACTGATTGGGCGATTCCTCTTTTAAGATCACGCAGATCAGACGCATGCCGTCTTTTTCCGCACAGGAGACTAGTGTCTGCCTGGAGCTGTCCGTATAGCCTGTCTTAGAACCTACCAGATATTCATAGGCATATTTTGTGCCCGGAAGCAGACGGTTATGGGAATAAATGTCAATTTCATGCGGCTGCTTGTCCGTCGGAGCAATGTAATAGTGAAAAGTATCTGACATCTTGGCAAGCAGTTCATAGGAGAAAAATTCTCTTGCAATGGTTGCCAGATCGTAAGCGCAGGTATAATGATTTTCATCAGGCAGACCATTGGCATTTATAAAATGAGTATTTACACAGCCAAGTTCCCCGGCACGGCTGGTCATAAGAGTGGCAAATGCATCGGTTGATCCGCTGACATGCTCCGCAACCGCGTTGGATACTTCATTGGCTGAGCCGACGAGGATGGCATATAAAGCCTGCTCCATGGTAAGCTCCTGCCCCTCGTCCATACCAATCTTGGATCCATCCCAGGGCACAGAGAAAACAGCATCATGGGAGAAGGTAACAGTTTCATTCATGGAGCAATGCTCCATTGCCAGAAGACAGGTCATGATCTTAGTCGTACTGGCGGGATACTCTTTTTGGTAGATATCCTTGGCATAGAGAATCGTCCCGGAATCCGCATCCATCAGGATGGCGGCTTCGGCGCCGATTTGAGGTCCCTGCGGCCAGTTCTCGATTTCGTTTGTCTGTATGGGCAGTGCCTTACGCGCCTCTGCTTCTGCCATATAATCAACCGCCTCCGCACAGGCATAAAGGGGATTCTGCAGACATAAAACCGCCGCTGTCAGCAGAATACAATGATGAAAGAATGAATATCTGAAACGTTTTTTTACGTACATGAAAACAACTCCGGACAAAGAACTTATTTTATATATTATGATACACTATTTTCCTATAAAACCAAAGGCTCTTTATGAAAAAAATTTAAGTGGTGACTTTCCTATTTATATGCGTTATAATACTATAATTGGAATAATTGGCAGAAAATCTGAAAGGAAATGTAACAAAAAGGTTGGGATGCGATGCGTTTAAGAAATATCAGCGGTTCGAGGGAAGTGATTGCTGACAGTCCATATGTGATTCATGAACCGGAAACAGAGAAGGGAAACTGGCAGCAGGTATTTGGAAATGAAAATCCGCTCTATGTGGAGATTGGTATGGGAAAAGGAAAGTTTCTTCATACACTTGCGGCGGTGAATCCGGATCGCAATTATGTCGGAATTGAAAAGTATTCCTCTGTTTTGCTGCGTGCGATTCAGAAAATGGAAGAGGAGGAATTGCCAAATCTGCGATTCCTCCGAATGGACGCGGAGGAGATCGAGGAGGTATTCGGGGAAGGAGAGGTTACCGGGATCTATTTGAATTTTTCGGATCCGTGGCCAAAAGACCGGCATGCTAAAAGACGTCTTCCGTCGGGAGCATTTTTGGAGCGCTATGACCGGATTCTGAAAAAGGGCGGTAAGATCGAGTTTAAAACGGACAACCGGGCACTGTTTGATTTTGCCGTGGATGAACTGGAAAATTCTGTGTGGAAGGCGGATGTAATCACCTATGATCTGCACGCGGACGAGAAGCTGTGTGACGGAAATATAATGACGGAATATGAGGAAAAGTTCTCCGCACAGGGGAATCCGATCTGTAAATATATTCTGTCCAGAAAATAAACGCTGATTGAAACAGATAAAAGAAATAAAAGAGGGTAAAGTTATGTATTTGTTATTGTTTTTGCTCTGGGTAATCTTTAACGGACAGTTTACATTGGAAATAGCGCTGTTTGGAGTTGTGATTGCCGGGCTGGTATATGCGTTTATGTGCAAATTTATGGACTATAGTATCTATATGGATCTGTACATCTGCAAGCGTATTTTAAAGATTATAAGATATTTTTTCGTACTGCTGTGGGAGATCTTAAAAGCAAACACACAGGTGATCAGAATGGTATTGTCCGTACATAAAAAAACGGAGCCGCAGCTTGTTACATTCAAGGTTGATCTGAAAACCAATATCGGAAGAGTCCTGCTGGCAAATTCGATCACACTGACGCCCGGAACGATTACGGTCGCGCTGGAGGATGATAACCGTTTTGTTGTGCACTGTCTGGACAAGTCACTTGCGGAGGGGATCGACAGTTCCGTGTTTGTCAGACTGATTGCCGATATGGAAGGTGATTATCAGGGGTATCTTGCAGAGAAAAAAGCGGGGAAGGCAGGGAAAAAACATGAACAGTGAGATCAAAGAGTTAGTGGCAGCGTATGATAAGGTCTTTACAGTGGCACTGCTGGTGCTGGCCGTGATGATTGTGCTGTGCCTGATCCGTGCGATCATAGGCCCGCGTGTTGCAGACAGAATCGTTGCGGTAAATATGATGGGAACCATGGTTATGGTAGTGATAGCTGTTCTGGCATTGAAACAGAGAGAGGGATATCTTGCGGATATCTGTATGATCTATGCCATGATCAGTTTTTTGGCGGTCATTGTATTGACGAAAGTATTTTTAGGCATTTACAGAGAACGCAAACAGATGGGAGGAAAAGAGCATGGCAATACTTGAGTGGATCCGTTTCGGAATCGGGACCGTTTTGCTGGCAATCGGACTCATTACCTTTGCATTGGAATTGTTTGCGGTCTATCGTTTTAAATATGTATTAAACAGAATGCAGGTTGCTGCAATGGGCGATACGCTTGGAATCGGAATATCTCTTGTCGGACTGATGATTTTGAGCGGGCTGAATTTCACAACATTGAAGATGGGTCTTGTAGTGATCTTTTTGTGGTGTTCTTCACCGGTCTCATCCCATCTGATCGCAAGACTGGAAGTTGCAACCAATCCAAAGCTGGATGAAGTCTGTGAGCTTGCGCAGGATATTCCGAAGGATGTGGTGGCAGAGAAAGAGGATGCGGATGTACGTCTGGAGGAATTTGTTGAAATTGATCGTCCGGCGGATAAATGAATGGAGGAAGTATGGATTTTTTAATGTATATCCTATTGGGGTTTTTGGTGGTATGTGCAGTGGCAGTCAGCATATCTAAGAATCTGTTGAATTCAATCTTGATCTTTATGTCATACAGTCTGATCATGTCAATCATCTGGATCCGCCTGGAATCTCCTGATCTGGCAATCACGGAGGCGGCGGTCGGCGCAGGTGTCACTACCGTACTGTTCTTTGTCACACTGAAAAAGCTGCATACGATGAAGGAACAGGAAGAAGAAAAAGAAGCAGGTGCAGATCAGGCGGGAGGCGAGAAGCATGAGTGAGAAAAAGACTCATAAGCAGAAATTTTCTGAGTGGTTTTACGGAGAGAACGATCCGTTTGTGGCAGCAATGCCGGTGCAGGAGCAGAAAGAGCATCAGGTTGATGAAAAAACACTGCAGGAATATGAAAAAGAACGTGCAGAAAGACATGAAAAGGTATTCGATATTGCACATAACGGTAAGATCAGAGCTTTCCGGAGAAGTTACAGGGTGTTGGGAGTCATGATGTGTCTGCTAATGATCTCCATCCTGCTTCTGGCAGTATCGTATCTGCCAAGAACGGGCAATCCCGCAAATCCCGATAACAATGAAGTGTCCAGGGTATATATTGAAAATGGTCTGCAGGATACGGGTGCAGTCAATGTTGTAGCAGGTATGATTCTTTCTTATCGAGCATTTGATACCTTTGGAGAAACAAATGTATTATTTATTGCAACCTGCTGCGTTATGATTTTGCTGATGCTGGACGAAAAGGCACTGCATACGTCCGGGTTGTCCAATGATCGTTTTTATGAACCGAAGAATGACTGGATTCTGCAAAAGATCGCCAAAATACTGGTACCGATTATCTTTGTATTTGGAATCTATGTCATGTTAAACGGGCATATTTCACCCGGAGGAGGTTTCTCCGGCGGAGCGATCCTTGGCGCAGGCATGATTTTATATGTAAATGCATTTGGATTTAAGAAAACACAGAAGTTTTTTAATGAAACAGTATATAAGGTAATAAAAGTAGGTGCACTTTGTATTTACGGTGTTCTGATCACCTATTTCTTTTTCATGGGTGCGAATGGACTTAATAATCACATTCCGCTCGGGATTCCGGGGCATATTCTGAGCGCCGGTCTGATCCTGCCAATCGATGTGCTGGTCGGACTGGAGGTTGCCTGCACCATGTATGCATTTTATGCATTATTTAGAAGAGGAGGGCTGTAAAATGGGAGCAAATCTGTTATCGAATTATGGAGAAGCGGTTGCAATGATCCTGTTTGGCATCGGCTTTTCCAATCTGCTATTTCAGAGAAATCTGATCAAAAAAATTATCGGTATGAATATCATGGATACGGCAATTTATCTGTTTCTTGCGGAAAAGGGCTATATTGCGGGAAGAATTGCACCCATCATCATTGATGGGGACCAGAGCGTGGAAAGGTATATCAATCCTATTCCGAGCGGTCTGGTATTGACCGGTATTGTTGTTTCCGTATCTGTAACGGCGCTGATGCTTTCACTGACAATCCGTTTGTACCAGCGTTATCATACGGTGGATCTGGATAAGATATCCACAATGCTGCAAAAGGAGGGCCGGTAAATGAATTTTATCTGTAATTTTCCCTGCTTTTCCATCGTGTTGTGTATTTTTGGCGGAATTATCAGTTCTGCATTAAAAGGACGGGCTGCAAAATATCTGAATGCGTTTATTCTGGCGGTGGTTGCGGTGATGTCCGCGTGTGTGCTCGGATATACACTCCAGACAGGAGAGAGTTTTACCTATGTAATGGGCCGTTTCCCGGCACCGTGGGGCAATGAGATCCGTGCCGGCGTTCTGGAAGGCGGCATGGCGCTGTTTTTCTCACTGATTATGATTCTGTCTCTGTTTGCAGGAAGAGAAAAGCTGAATGAAGAAGTAGATCCGGAGAAGATGAATCTTTATTTTATTATGATCAATCTTCTGTTAAGCTCCCTGTTAGCGCTGGTATATACCAATGACCTGTTTACTGCATATGTGTTTGTGGAGATCAATACGATTTCTGCCTGTGGACTGATCATGATCAGACAGACAGGACGTACGATCGAAGCGGCAACCCGCTATATGATTATGAGTCTGCTCGGTTCCGGTATGTTATTGATGGGAATCTGTATGTTATATGATATGACCGGACATCTGCTCATGGAAAATATCCATGCAAATGTACAGATACTTGCAGAAAGCGGACAGTACCATATACCGCTTATGGTGACGATCGGTATGATCTGTGTAGGCCTTGCAATCAAGAGTGCGCTGTTTCCGTTCCATACATGGCTGCCGGATGCATATGGCTATTCGACAGTATCTTCTGCAGCGATTTTATCAAGCCTTGTATCCAAGGGATATATCTTTTTATTACTGAAGATCATATACCGCGTAGTCGGGTTTGATGTGATCTACGGCAGCAGAGTAACGGATATTCTGTTTGTATTCGGACTTGCGGGTATGATCATGGGATCCCTGTCAGCAATCAAGGAGAATGACATCAGAAGAATGATTGCATTTTCTTCAGTTGCTCAGATCGGTTACATTTATATGGGATTCGGACTTGGCACACAGGTCGCTGTTGTAGCGAGTGTCTTTCATATTCTGTCCCATGCGGCTACAAAATCCCTGCTGTTTATTTCTGCTTCCGGACTGGTGGATGCTTCCGGTGGCAGCAAGAAGTTTATAGACTTAACGGGTTCCGGTTACAGAAATAAGATTGCGGGTGTGGCATTTTCCGTGGGTGCATTATCCATGGTCGGATTACCGTTATTTTCCGGCTTTATCAGCAAGCTGCTATTTGCCCAGGCAGCGGTCCGTAATTCCGGTAAAATGCTGCCAACATTGATTGTTCTGGCAATCAGTACGATCTTAAATGCAATTTATTTTATGAAAACAGTGATTCGTATTTATACACCGGTAGAATCGGAGTATCCGGTAATACCTGTGAAGAGACATAAAGTATTCGGTTTGGCAATGGTATGTTTTATTGCGCTGAATGTATTTTTGGGACTGTGTTCCGATCTGGTGATCAGACTGATTGAAACCGGTTTGTCCATGTTCGCATAAGGAGGAGAGGAAAATGTCAGTATTGTTATTGCCGATCCTGCTTCCGGTGCTCTTTGGCATAGTGCTGCTTATCTGCCCGGAAAAATGGTTTGCAAAAAAAGACACCGGAAGGAAAAAATTATGTATTCTGGCAGCAACAGCACTTGTCCTGACAGGACTTTTGGTTGTCCGGACATTATTTTTAAAAGATGTGGGTGAATATTATATTTTGTTTTACCTGACCAGAAAGCTGCCGGTACAATTCCATTTGGACGGAATCGGAAAGATTTTTGCCACAGTGATTTCTGTTGTATGGCTGCTTGCAGGAATATTTTCGTTTGAATATACGAAGCATGAACATAAGGAAAAGCGCTATTATGGATTTTATCTGATCCTGTATGGCGTGCTGAACGGATTGTGCTTTGCGGGAAACCTGGTGACATTTTATCTGTTTTATGAGCTTATGACTTTGGTCAGCATGCCACTTGTTCTTCATGAGCAGACCAGGGAAGCCCTGATTGCCGGACTGAAATATCTGTTTTATTCCTTTGCGGGAGCTTATATGGTTCTGTTTGGACTGTTCTGCTTAAGCAGATTCTGTCTTTCCAATACATTGACATTCGGTGCCGGAGGAATTCTGGATCCGACGCTTGTGGAAGGCCATGAGACTCTTTTGTTAGTCACCGCATTTTTGATGATTCTCGGATTTGGCGTAAAAGCGGGTATGTTCCCGATGCATGCATGGCTGACAGCGGCGCACCCGATTGCACCGGCGCCGGCATCCGCCGTATTATCCGGTGTGATCGTAAAAGCAGGTGTGCTTGGTGTCATCAGGGTTGTGTATTATCTGTTTGGTACGCAGTTCTTACGCGGTACATGGGTACAGTATACATGGCTGACATTGGCACTGCTCACTGTGTTGATGGGTTCCATGATGGCATATCTGGAAAAAGGGTTCAAAAAGCGTCTGGCTTATTCCACGGTCAGTCAGGTATCCTATATTTTATTTGGACTGGCATTGATGGAACCGGCAGGATTTACCGGAGCCGTGTTACATAGTGTATTTCATGCGATCATTAAATGTGCGCTGTTCCTGACTGCGGGTGCGGTTATCTACAAGACAGGGAAAAAGAATGTGGATGATTACAGAGGAATCGGCAAGGAAATGCCAATTACAATCTGGAGTTTTACTTTTATATCACTGGCATTGATCGGAATCCCGCCGGCAAGCGGATTTATCAGTAAATGGTATCTGGCGGCGGGGGCACTTGAGAGTGGCATCCGGGGATTTGCCTATGCCGGACCGGTTATCCTGTTAATCAGTGCGTTATTGACAGCGGGATATCTGCTGCCAATCACTGTCAGAGGATTTTTGCCCGGAGCAGATTTTGATTATACGAAACTTGAGAAAAAAGAGCCGTCAGCGTTGATGACTGTTCCGCTTGTGATTCTTGCAGTGCTTGCAGTGCTTCTCGGAATGTTTCCGAACGGACTTGCGCAGATGATCAGTCGGATTGCGGCTGCTGTAATGTAGCGGAAAGGAGAGACTAGATTTATGAATCCTATATTTTTACTTGTTGTGATTCTGATACCGCTTTTGGGCGGTGTGCTGATACCGTTTCTTCCTTTTCGGAGCAGGAAACAGTTTGAGATATATACAGAAGTCGTTGTCATTATGGCATCGGCATTGGTCTTTTTGCTGATGCTGAAAAGACCATCGGATCCGTTTACGCTGATCTATTTTACCGGGGATCTGACGATCTCTTTCAGAATGGATGGCTTATCCATGGTGTTTGGCGGAATGATTGCTTTTCTGTGGCCGTTTGCGACTTTGTATGCATATGAGTATATGCGGCATGAACATAATCCCGTCGGACCGCGTCATGAGAGAAGCTTTTTCTGTTTCTATACGATGACATATGGAATTACGTTAGGAATTGCGCTTGCGGCCAATATGCTGACGATGTATTGCTTTTATGAAATGCTGACATTGATTACGGTTCCATTAATCATGTATACCATGAGCAGGGAAGCGATTCTCGCAACCAGAAAATATATGTATTATTCGCTTGGCGGGGCAGGATTTGCATTTATTGGTCTTATTTTCATGATTGTATACGGAAATATTAATTTCCAATATGGCGGAACCCTGAATCCTGATCTGATCGGAAACCGGAAAAACCTACTGTTGTTGATTTATGTAATGGCTTTTTTCGGCTTTGGTGTAAAAGCTGCGGTTTGTCCGCTTAATTCCTGGCTGCCGCAGGCAGGTGTTGCCCCGACTCCGGTAACGGCGCTGTTACATGCGGTTGCAGTTGTAAAATCAGGTGCGTTTGCGATTCTGCGTCTGACATATTTTTGCTTTGGGATTACATTTTTGAGAGGAACGTGGGCGCAGTATCTGGTGATGACGGCAGCGATGATCACAATTGTATACGGATGCTCCCGTGCAGTGAAAGAGACACATTTTAAGCGAAGACTGGCATATTCCACAATATCGAATCTGTCCTATATTTTGTTTGGTGCAACGATTATGACACCGCTTGGACTGACAGCGGCACTTGCCCATATGCTTTTTCACGGTATTATGAAGATCACCTCTTTCTTCTGCGCAGGTGCGGTGATCTGTCAGACGGGAAGAACCTATGTAACACAGCTTGACGGACTCGGAAAGAAGATGCCGAGGGTGTTTGGCATTTTTGCGCTTTCTTCCTTTGCACTGATGGGAGTTCCGGGCTTATGCGGATTTATCAGTAAATGGTATCTTGCAAGTGCGGCGTTTGAGAGCAATCAGGTACTTGCCTGTTTTGGTGTGGGAGCACTTTTAATATCTGCAATTTTAACGGCAATTTATATGCTGACAATCGTGATCCGTGCATTTTTTCCGAAACAGGGGTTTGATGAAAGCTCATTGGAGGGGATTCATGATCCCGGCCTTTATATGCTGATTCCGCTGTTTGTATTCAGTGCGGTGATTATTTATTTTGGAATTCATTCTGTTTCCCTTTTGGATTTTCTGACCAAAGTCGGAAACGGACTGATATAAGGAGGCACCCGGTATGGAAGGAAATCTGATTTTATTATTTCTGGTAGGGTATCCCATTCTTGGAGCGATCATTACCTATCTGATTGGACGGTTTTCAAAAAAAGCAAGAGATTATGCAGCACAGTTTATCACGATTACAGAATGTCTGGTATTTGTGTTCCTGTTTTTCCGATATGACAGTACAAGAACAATCACACTTACCGTAAAAGAATTTTGTGGTTTTGGACTTCATTTTGCGCTGGATGGATTCCGCGTATTATATGGTCTGGTTGCCGCACTTATGTGGATGATGACCACGCTTTTTTCGGAGGAATACTTTAAACATTATCGAAACAGGAACCGCTATTATCTGTTCCAGCTGTTAACGCTTGGAGCAACGGTTGGCGTATTTTTATCATCCGACCTGTATACAACATTTATATTCTTCGAGATGATGTCCTTTACATCCTATGTCTGGGTGGCACAGGACGAACGCAGGGAATCTCTCAGGGCAGCGGAGACATATCTGGCGGTTGCCGTGATCGGTGGACTTGTGATGCTGATGGGGCTGTTTATACTGTATCATGCAGTCGGTACGTTAGATATGGCATCGTTACTGGAGGCGGGCAGAGCCTGTGAACAGAAGGGACTGCTGTTTGCCGCAGGCTGCTGTTTGTTATTTGGATTTGGCGCGAAGGCAGGTGCTTTCCCGCTGCATATCTGGCTGCCAAAGGCACATCCTGTGGCACCGGCACCGGCATCGGCGCTGTTGTCCGGTATTTTGACAAAATCCGGTGTTTTTGGAATCCTGGTTGTAACCTGTAATCTCTTTTTACATGATGTGGTATGGGGCGGACTGATTCTGATCATTGGACTGATCACTATGTTCCTGGGTGCACTTCTGGCGATTTTTTCCGTAGATCTGAAGCGTACGCTTGCATGTTCTTCCATGTCCCAGATTGGCTTTATCCTGATCGGTGTGGCAATGCAGTGTCTGCTGGGAGAGGAAAATGGTCTGGCGGTGCGCGGTACTTTGCTGCATATGGTAAACCACTCTCTGATCAAGCTGGTATTATTTATGGTTGCCGGTGTTGTATTCATGAATCTGCACAAGCTGAATCTGAATGAGATCCGTGGTTTTGGACGAAAGAAGCCTTTATTAAATGTTGCTTTTTTGATGGGTGCGCTTGGAATCGGCGGTATACCGCTTTGGAACGGTTATGTCAGCAAAACACTTCTTCATGAAGCAATTGTGGAGGCGAGAGCACTTCAGGCAGATGGAATGTTTGCCGGTGCAAACGGACTTGCCGGATTGATGACCTCAGGCGGAATGCTCCGCTTGACTGAGATTCTGTTTCTGGTCAGCGGCGGTATGACGGTTGCATATATGCTGAAGCTGTATATCTGTGTTTTTGTTGAAAAAAATACGGACGAAGAAACACAACAGCACTTTGACGGCATGAAACATTACATGAACCTGAAGAGCATGGTGGCAATTCTCGGAAGCGCAGTAATATTGCCCATTTTCGGATGTATGCCCAATAAAATAATGGGATATCTTGGAGCAATGGGAGACGGCTTTATGCATGTGGCACAAAAACCGGAAGCAGTTGCCTACTTTGGATGGGAGAGCTTAAAAGGCGGTCTGATCTCTATTGTAATCGGACTTATTCTCTATGGAGGAGTGGTAAGAACATGTCTGATGGACCGCAGGGAAGACGGCAAAACGGTTTATCCGGATCTGTGGTGGAAAAAGCTGGATCTGGAGAATGCGGTATATCGTCCGTTATTGTTAAAAGTGTGCGTTTATGTGATCGGATTTTTCTGCCGTATCTGTGACAGACTGGTGGATACAATTGTTTTACTGCTTCGGAAAACAGTATACAAAGAAAGTCCGATACCGTATGAGAGAGAAGAAGGAACCTTATTTACAGACCTGCTTGGATCTGTCGGTGACGGAATGAATCACTTATTGAATAAAACGTTCAGAAGAAAACAGCCAAAGATCTTATCCTGCAGTTACAGACATATCATAGCAGGTAAGAGAGAAGAATTCCGGGAAAATAACGTGATCATCGCAAGAAGCCTTTCTTTTGGATTATTATTATTCTGTTTCGGCTTTATTTTTACGGTTACCTATATTTTGTTCCGCAGCTGACCGGTCGGGAGGATAACGCTGGAATCACTGGCGATTGTGGAGCGCATGGATGCGGATACGCATACCATTGTTTTCCGGGAACAGTAGAATTACAACTACCGGCACTGTTAATTTCAGAGCAGATATGATAAGATAGGAATAATATGAATGAAGGGTAAGAGGTGTGATGCAGAAAATAAAGGAATATTATACAAAATATCGTGAGCTGATCGTATATCTGATCGTCGGCGTGCTGACAACCATTGTCAGCTGGATTACGTATGCAATCTGTACGCTTATCATGGACGTGAGTAATCCGTTTCTGATGCAGATTGCAGTAATTCTGCGCTGGGTTGCGGGTGTGGTATTTGCTTATTTTACCAATCGTGCCTATGTATTTCGCAGCAAGAATCCGCATATGTTCAGGGAAGCCGTTTCTTTTGCATCTTCAAGAATCGTAACGTTAATTATGGAAATGTTTGTGATGTGGTTACTGCCAAGTGTATACCATGTAAATGACTGGATTGCAACTTTTATCTGTGCAGTACTGGTAACGATCACGAATTATATTTTCAGTAAGTTTATTGTGTTCAGAAAAAAACAGGACAAATGATAAAAGGGAAGAAATGAGGAGTACTATGAAAAAAAGGCTGACGATCGGCGTTTTGATCGGGAATGCCAATTCACCGCATACGCTGGACCTGATGAAGGGAATCTATGAGGCATCCGAAAAACTGGATGTGAATATCATGTATTTTCTGGGAATCCATACGGGTGATTATAATCGCATACCGGACGGCAGTGATAAGGAAGAGGATTTCGATTATCAATTTAATATCGTGTATGATTATGCCTGGCTGGGAAAAGTGGATGCGCTCATCATTTCCTACGGAACTTTGTCCATCTTTTTGGAAAACAACGATAAAGAAGCGTTTCTCTCCCGGTTTCGGGGGATTCCTTATGTTATGGTCGAGGAAAATGCGGATGCGGAACAGGGTGTGTCTGTAAAGTCCGATAATTATACGGGAATGTACCGCATCATGGAGCATCTGTTAAAGGTACACGGATACCGCAGATTTACTTATCTGGGCGGGCCGCAGGGAAATACGGATGCTGCCGAGAGAAAAGCAGCATTTCTGGATGCCTGTGAGACTTACGGCATCACTTTGAAAGAGGATATGGTGGAATACGGAGATTATTCTGCCTATGTGGAGGAACAGATAAATAAGCTGCTTGACCGCTATCCTGAGCAGCAGGCCATGGTCTGCGCAAATGATATCATGGCTGATACGGCGTACAGGGAATGTGCCAGACGCGGGCTGGTAGTTGGCAGAGATATTGCCATTACCGGTTATGATAATTATGAGTTGGCAGAAAATATGGTGCCTCCGCTGACGACCGTGCAGCAGAATGGTATCCATATGGGGCATACAGCATTGCAGGCAGCTGTGGATCTGTGCAGAGGAAAGCAGGTGCATTCTTCGCTGGAACCGGCAGTTGCCAAGATACGGTCTTCTTGTGGCTGCGGGCAGGCTGCGGGATATCAGTTCCCTAATTATGCGGATTATTATGATGCAGGAATCACCTGTTATGCACATGATGTCTCGGAAGATATTCTGGAACAGATTCTTCTTGCGGAGACGGAGGATTCTTTAAAAGAACAGATCAGACAGGATATGGAAGCAGGAATCCGGGAAACAGTGGAAGCACTGCACAATCATACCGGCAGAGCAGGTTCGGCACAGAAGAAGCTTACGGAAACAATCGACTGCCTGAAAAATAAATATGACCGCTATATTTCAGTTAATGCATTAGCGGAGGTATTGAGCGGTTATCTGCTTGACAGAATCAGACAGCTGGAGGGAGAGGACAGGATCATTGAGATGGCGGAGCTGTTGAACCACACCCTAAGATATGTTCAGTCAACATTGCTGAAGGGTGAGAGAGACCGTTATCAGAAATTCCAGCAGGATACCTGGTTTATGCCACTGATCTCCCAGGATATGATCAATCATATAGATGATGAAAAAGAATTTTGCGGCGCTGCAATGACACGTCTTTCTGCGATGAAGTTAAAAAGCGCATATTTATATCTGTTTGAAAAACCGGTACGTCACTTAAGCGGCGGAGTCTGGGAATGCCCGGAAAAGATGTATCTCGCATCCTGCTATAACGGAAGCGGAATTCTGGCATACGAACCGGAGGAAAGGCCGGTTATTACGAAAGAGCGGGGATTTGCCCAAAGCTGTGAGCGGGAAGAAAATTTTCATATGTGTGTATTCACATTATTTAGTGGGGAAACGCAGTATGGAATATTTCTCTGCGAGATCCCGATTAAGGACATGGCACTGATGCATCTGGCGAGTATGCAGATCAGCATCGCACTTCATTTTTATGAGCTGAGTATGAAGCAGAAGGAAACCCAGGGCAAATTGGAGAAATTGGTGGAGGAAGTAAATGAAAAGAACGAGATTCTTGGCTTTCTTTCCGAATATGATGAACTGACGGGGTGCCTGAACCGCAGAGGGTTTATGGAAAAGGTGGTGCATTATTGCCATCAGGAGGTCGGGCGCCATGTCATGCTGTTATTTGCGGATGTGGATCACTTAAAAGCGATTAATGATACATTTGGGCATGCGGCAGGCGATTTCGCGATTAAAACCGTAGCAACAATTTTAAAAAGTGCTGTTACTTCGGATAGCTTTATTGGAAGGATCGGGGGCGATGAATTTGTTGCAATGGTTCCCGTTTCAGAATATATAACTGTTGAACAGATCTTACAGAAAATCCGGCAGAAGAATCAGAAATTCAACAAACGGTCCGATAAACCATATTATGTGGAAATGTCGGTAGGTGTCACGGAATTTATCTGTGATGGGCAGGTGGTGGTTTCGGCCATGATAGATGAAGCGGATCATTATCTGTATGATGCAAAAAAACAGAGACGAAAAAGTATCATAAAATAGTGCAGGATGGTAACGATGTCGGATAAAACAGAACAAAAAGAATTAAGACGGGTACTGGAACAAATGAAAAGAGAAGAGCAGGCGGAGAAGAGAACCGGATCCGGCGACAAAAAAACAGCAGCGGAAAATGGAAAACCGGCTGTAGAAGAGAGAACCGGATGGAAACAGGAAATTTGCTTTGGATTACCGGCGATGTTAATTGATACTGTAATATTGTACACCGGGATTTATCTGTTTTCGCTTGTATATAAAATATCCATCAGCAGCAGCTTTACTATGGGGCAGGACAGTACATCTTCCATTACCTACTACGTGAATCCGATATGGGGCATTTTGGGAGTCCTTTTACTATTTTTACTGAAAAATGTATATGATGTACGATTTTTCAGGATTCAATACCGCGCCAAAAAGCTGCACCGGAGACTGGAACGGGTTACGGAGTGGATGATGTATGTGGTATTCATGCTTGTACAGGAAGTGCTGGTTTTTGCTGCATTTAGCTGTGGCAGAGACTTTTTTGATACCTATACATTTGAAAATGCATCGCTTGGTAACGCCGCATATACGGTTTTGTATGTGTTATTGCCGCTGCTCTATCCGGTCCAGGCAATCGTGAGAGTGGTTTTTAAACATATTGAAAACAGACAGATTTCTAAAAAAGAAAAATAAGATAAAATGCATTGGGATTGGAGTAACATGAGGACAATACAGGTAGAAAAAGTTACACAGGCAATCAAAGAAATGTGCATCGAGGCAAACCACTATCTGGCTCCGGATATGGAATATGCAATGAAACGGGCCGCAGAGCAGGAAGAATCTCCTCTTGGAAAACAGATTCTCGGGCAGCTGCAGGAAAATCTGAAAATTGCAGGGCAAGACAGAATCCCGATCTGTCAGGATACCGGAATGGCTGTTGTATTTGCAGAGGTTGGACAGGAGGTTCATTTTGAAGGCGGCAGTCTGGAAGAAGCCATTCAGGAGGGAATCCGTCGTGGATATGTAGAAGGATATCTGAGAAAATCTGTAGTGAAAGATCCGCTTATCCGGGAGAATACAAAGGATAACACCCCCGGGATCATTCATTATTCCATTGTTGAGGGAGATGGTCTGACGCTGACTGTGGCACCGAAAGGATTTGGCAGCGAGAACATGAGCCGTGTGTTTATGCTAAAGCCGGCAGATGGGATAGAAGGTGTAAAAGAGGCAATTCTGACAGCGGTGAAGGATGCAGGACCGAATGCATGTCCACCAATGGTTGTAGGTGTCGGAATTGGCGGGACTTTTGAAAAATGTGCGCTGATGGCCAAAAAAGCGTTAACAAGAGAGGTTGGTTCTCATTCGGAAATACCTTATGTAAAAGAAATGGAAGAGGAACTGTTGGACCGCATGAATAAAACGGGAATCGGACCGGGCGGACTTGGAGGAACAACAACGGTTCTGGCAGTCAATATTTTAACTTACCCCACTCATATTGCAGGGCTGCCTGTTGCAGTTAATATCTGTTGCCATGTAAACAGACATGCAAAACGGAACCTGTAAAATAGTGACTACTATATATAGAAGAAACACTTGTCTGATGTCCATAGATATGGATATCGTAATAGGACAGCTTGTCAGGAAATGAGGATTAGTATGGATCGACATATCAATGCACCACTGGATAAGGATACGGCGCTGACACTTCGCGCCGGGGATTATGTATATATTACCGGAACCATCTATACGGCGCGTGATGCTGCACATAAGAGAATGTCTGAGGCATTGACTGCAGGAGCACCGTTGCCGATTGATCCAAAACAGAATTTGATCTATTATATGGGACCTTCTCCGGCCAGAGAAGGAAGACCAATAGGGTCGGCAGGTCCCACAACTGCAAGCCGGATGGACCGTTATACCCCGGCACTCTTGGACCTTGGGCTCGGCGGTATGATCGGAAAGGGAAAAAGATCCCGGGAAGTAATTGATGCAATTGTACGTAATGGAGCAGTATATTTTGCTGCAGTCGGTGGAGCGGGGGCGTTATTGTCCAAGTCCATCATAGAATCAGAAATCATTGCGTATGAAGACCTTGGAACGGAAGCGGTCAGAAAGCTGACGGTAAAAGATTTTCCTGTAATTGTAGTCATTGACAGTCAGGGGAATGACCTATATGAAACAGCCATTAAGGAATATGCAAAAAAGTAGAAAGGGTAAGGAGTAAACAGCTTGCTATGAGAAGAATTATTATGATGGTGCTGAGGCTGTTCCTGAAAACGCCATATTTTTTCTTTCGGATCTGGTACTGCGGAAAGAAAAAACCGGTGGATTATGAGCATAGTTATCATGTGATCCGCCATGTGTGTAAAAAAGCAAATCATGCGGGAAGAGTGACCATAGATGTGCATGGCAGTGAGAATATTCCAAAAAATCCCGGGTTTATGTTTTTTCCGAACCACCAGGGGTTATATGACGTATTGTCCATTATTGATTCCTGTGAAGTACCGTTTGCATTTGTAATAAAAAAAGAAGCAAGCAATATGATTCTGTTAAAGCAGATTGTAGCGGCGACAGGTTCGATTGCAATTGACAGAGGAGATCTGCGGCAGTCTATGGAAGTGATCCGTGAAGTGACGGCACAGGTAAAGCAGGGCAGAAACTTTTTGATCTTTGCGGAGGGAACCAGAAGCAGAAAAGGGAATGTACTGAATGATATGAAAGGTGGAAGCTTTAAGAGTGCTACCAAGGCGAAGTGCCCCATTGTTCCGGTGGCGCTGATTGATTCTTTCCGGCCATTTGACGAAGATTCGATCAAACCGGTAACTGTTCATGTATATTATATGAAGCCGGTTTTATACGAAGAATATAAAGATATGAATACAACGGAAATTGCGGAAATGGTGAAGGCGCGCATCGAAGAAACAATAAGGCGGCATTTTGAAAACAGCGGATTTACGGAGAATACAGAAAAGACGCAGAAAAATAACTGAAAATAACGCTGAAAAAAGAATTGACAAAAAGCAGACTTATCAGTATAATAACATTTGCGTCACGCAAGTGAAGCTATATATTTGGTAGTGGATGTTATTCAGACTATGGAGAAATACTCAAGAGGCTGAAGAGGCGCCCCTGCTAAGGGTGTAGGTCGGGCAACCGGCGCGAGGGTTCAAATCCCTCTTTCTCCGTTATAACTGCCAGATAGTAAAGGAAGTACATTTTGTACTTCCTTTTTTGTGTTTATATTTGTAATGCATCATTCATGTAAGAAATAAGACTTGCATGGGTATGAAGAAGAAAAAGAGCTGTCCATACCCGCCTCTTAGCCGGCGGGTGGGTATAGGAGGAAGGAAAAAGTTGCCCATACCCACAATTTTGGCGATGTGTGGGTATGAAGAAGAAAAAGAGCTGTCCATACCCGCCTTTTAGCCGGCGGGTGGGTATGGAGGAGGTAGAAGAGCTGCTATATCCGCCTCTTAGCCGGCGGGTGGGTATGGGGAAGAAAAAGAGCTGTCCATACCCGCCTCTTAGCTGGCGGGTGGGTATAGGAGGAAGGAAAAAGTTGTCCATACCCACTTTTTAGCCGGCGGGTGGGTATAGGAGGAAGGAAAAAGTTGTCCATACCCACTTTTCTGGCGATGTGTGGGTATGGAGAAGAAAAAGGGTTGTCCATACCCGCTTTTTCGGTGCTGCATGGGTAAGGGAGAAGAAAAAGAGCTGCCATACCCACAATTTGGGTGATGTGTGGGTATGAAGAAGAAAAAGAGCTGTCCATACCCGCCTTTTAGCCGGCGGGTGGGTATAGAGGAGGTAGAAGAGCTGCCATACCCACAATTATGACGACGTATGGGTATAGAGGAACTAAAAATACTGTCATACCCACAATTTTGGTGCTGCATGGGTAAGGGAGAAGAAAAAGAGCTGCCATACCCACAATTATGACGACGTATGGGTACGGAGGAATAAAAAAGCTGTCTATACCCATTTGTCCAGATGTATCTGGAAGAGTTAGAGTACAGAGTCTGCTTTTAAACGCGTTAGGCCGTCACGGATGGCAGCCTTTAGCTTTGCAACCGATATCTTCTTAAAATAATCTTAAAATAAATTGCGGGAATGGTGGCAAAAGAAAATGTAAAAAAAAGAAAAACCGTGTTGACAAAAGCAGGGATGAGTGTTACTATAAAGCTCCACCGCGAAAAGCGGCGGGGCTTTTTCTATCAGCCGTAAAACAGGTGCTGAAAAAAAGAAGCAAAAAAAGCAAAAAA
>Ga0129311_1000214_pt1 | contig 54218 bp, 36 predicted proteins | sample Go1ome_FD_94435 | JGI IMG/M metagenome (GOLD analysis project Ga0129311, IMG submission 94435) | Western lowland gorrila individual fecal microbial communities from Wisconsin, USA - Go1022B metagenome | ecosystem: Host-associated > Mammals > Digestive system > Large intestine > Fecal | place...
CCGTCTTACCCTCCGGGCTGGGCGGGCGAAGCCCGCCCCTTGGCTCCCCCTATGGGGGAGCTGGCACGGCGCAGCCGTGACTGAGAGGGTACCCGGTCGCAATCACGGGACATTTCCCAAATTTGCAACTGCAAACGCCCTCTCAGGCTCGCCGTTGGCTCGCCAGCTCTCCCATAGGGAGAGCCAAGGGCGGCTGCGCCGCCGAATTTGCACCGTCTTACCCTCCTGGCTGGGCGGGCTACGCCGCCGAATTCCCGCCGACTTACCCCCTGCGCTGGGCGGATGTTAACCCGCAAGTGTCAGACTATACTTCTCCGCCAATGCCTGCAAGGTGCCATCGGACATGACAGTTTTGCGGAAATCGTTGAACTTCTGGGTCAGGTCGGAATCCTTCCGGAAGCCTACGCCGTATTCTTCGCTGGTCAGGGACAAGCCGGGGGCCAGGTCGGCGTAGCTGGTGCCCTGGCCGGTCATGGCGTTGGCCATGGTGATGTCAATGACACAGGCATCGGAGGTTCCGGCGGCCACTTCCATCAGGGCGGCGGCCTGATCCTGGGTCAGAACCAGGTTTTCGATCCCGGCATCCTGGGCGGCTTCCTGCCCGGCAGAGCCGTTTTCCACCGCCACTGTCAGCCCCTTCAGGCTGGCACCGTCGGGGAAGCTGTCCAGAGCATCGGCCTTCATCACCACCACCTGGGCGTTGACGGCGTAGGCATCGGAGCAGCTGGTGTTCAGGGTCACCTCCGGGGTGATGGTCATGCCGTTCCAGATGGCGTCAATCTGCCCGGTCTCCAGCTCCAAAAACTTCTTGCCCCAGTCGGCAATGACGTAAAACTCGCATTTTACCCCTAATTCCTGGGCAAACAGCCGGGCAAACTCCGCATCAAAGCCCGTCCACTGTCCGTTTTCGTCCTTGTAATCCATGGGGGCATAGTCGGTGATGCCCACCACCAAAGTTCCCTTTTTCTGCACCGCCGTCAGGTCAGAAGCTTCCTTCTCCTTACCGCAGCCGGCAAGCAGGGAGACACCCAATACACACACCAAAATGAACGCAGTGATCTTTTTCATAATTGCCCATCCTTTCTCCGGGTAGCTTGTTGGTATGATGGGATTATACTTTACTGCGATAAAGTTGTAAAGTATTATTTTCAGAAGGGGCGCAGGTTTGTAGGGATGCACAAGAATGGGCGGTCGCTTTCCTGCGCTAGTTTGGTAAAGTATCACAATGAAGGACGGCAGCAGGCAGGGGCAGCAGCAAAAATTTCTGTTGAAAATTCGAAAAAAACATTTATAATGTATTTTGAAGAATTATGCGTGTCAACAGCAAAAGGAGATCGTTATGGCAACAACGTTAGCGCAGGAAATCATACAGGAAAACAAAATGGGCACCATGCCTGTGGGGAAGCTGCTGGCCAACATGGCGCTGCCTATGGCCCTTTCCATGCTGGTGCAGGCCCTTTATAATGTGGTAGACAGCATTTATGTGTCCCAGATCTCGGACAGTGCGGTAACGGCCCTGTCCCTGGCCTTCCCCATTCAGAATTTGCAGATCGGCTTTGCCGTGGGTGTGGGCGTGGGTGTCAACTCCCTGCTGAGCAAGAGCCTGGGAGAGCGGAACCAGGAGGCGGTGAACAAAACCGCCGGAAACGGCCTGGTGATGATGGCCATTGTCACGGCCCTGTTCATGCTTTTCGGCATCTTCGGTGTCCGCCCCTATTATACCATGCAGTCCGATGTGGCTGCCACCGTAGAGGGCGGCATCGCCTATACCCGGATCTGCTGCCTGTTTGTGGCAGGCTCCTTTTTGCAGATCCTCTGCGAGCGGCTGCTGCAATCCACCGGACGGACGGTGTACAGCATGATCACCCAGAGCGTGGGTGCCATTGCCAACATTGTGCTGGATCCGGTGTTCATCTTCGGCTGGTTCGGTCTGCCTGCCATGGGCATCGCCGGTGCGGCCGTGGCTACGGTGATCGGCCAGTGGCTGGGTGCCTTCACGGGTCTCTACTTTAACCTGCGGCGCAACCCGGATGTGCAGTTTGCCCGGAAGTACATTCGTCTGGATCGGGAGATCGCCGGAAGCATCCTTACCGTGGGTGTCCCGGCCATGATTATGAACGGCATCGGCTCCGTTATGACCTTCGGCATGAACCAGATCCTCCAGGGCTTCAGCGAAACTGCCACCGCCGTCTTCGGCATTTACTTCAAGCTCCAGAGCTTCTTCTTTATGCCGGTGTTCGGCCTGAACGGCGCCACCATTTCCATTGTGGCCTACAACTACGGCGCACGGAAGCCGGAGCGGATCACCAGGGTGCTGAAGCTGGCAGCAGGGGCCGCCCTGATGCTGATGCTGGCAGGACTTCTGGTATTCCAGGTGTATCCGGATATTCTGCTGGATATGTTCAACCCCACCGAGGCTTTCCTGCAAATCGGCCGGGTGTGTCTGCGGACCATCAGCTGGAGCTTCCCCATTGCGGCGCTGGGCATTGTGCTGTCTGCCAGCTTCCAGGCCCTGGGCAACGGCGTGTATGCCGCCATCACCTCCCTGTGCCGTCAGCTGGTGGTGCTGCTGCCCGTGGCCTACCTTATGAGCCTGACAGGCAACGTCAACCTGGTCTGGCTGGCCTTCCCCATTGCCGAAGTATTCAGCGGCGCACTGAACATCGCCCTGTACCTGCGGATCTATCAGAAGAGAATTGCACCCATGTTTTTATAAGGCAACACCACCCAATTGTGTCTGCGGACTTGGGCCAGTCTTTTGCCCCACTTCCGCAGTTTCAAAGCCGGGAAATACACAAAGTATTCCTCCGTCTTTGAAACTTTGAATTGAGACAAAATCCAAAGCCCAAGCCTCTTGCCAAATTGGCTGGTGCTGCCTGCGCTTTTTACCGATAATGCCCGCTGCCGGGCAGAGAAACAACGATCAAAAAGGGGATAACATGATGAATCGGAAACGGATCCTGTCGCTGGTCATGGTGCTGGTGGGAAACCTGTGCTATGCGCTGTCTGTAAAGCTGTTCCTGCTGCCGGCCAATCTTATGAGCTGCGGCACCACGGGCATTGCCCTGCTGATGAACCACCTGTTCGGCATCCCGCTGTCCACCTTTATTCTGGTGTTCAACATCGGTATGCTGAGCCTGGGCTGGTGGGTGCTGGGGCGGCAGTTTGCCATGACCACCATCCTCAGCTCTCTGATGTACCCCATTTTGCTGGATTTTCTCAACCGGGTTCTGGGGGATGTGGTAATCACCCAGAACATTATGCTGAACCTGCTGTTTGCCGGTATGGGTCTGGGCGGCTCTCTGGGCATCGTCCTGCGGGCCGGGGCTTCCACCGGCGGCATGGACATCCCCCCGCTGATTCTGCGAAAAAAATTCCACATTCCCGTGTCTTTCAGCCTGTGGACCTTTGATTTTACCATTATGCTGTGCCAGATGACCTTCCACCCCCTGGAGGATCTGCTCTACGGCATCCTGCTGATCATCGTCCTGTCCGTATCCCTGAACAAGGTGATGCTTCTGGGCACCAGCAAAACCGAGGTAAAGATCGTAAGCTCCCGGGCCCAGGAGATCCGGGACGGCATTCTGACCCAGGTGGATCGGGGCGTGACCATGCTCCAGGGCCGGGGCGGCTACCGCCACGATGAGACCGAAGTGATTCTCAGCGTGGTCAGCAACCACGAGCTTCCCAAAATCGAGTCCCTGGCCCGGGAAATTGACCCCGACTGCTTTATGATCATCAGCCGGGTCACAGAGGTCTGGGGCCGGGGCTTCAGCTACAGCAAGCAGAGCCAGACGGAACCCCAAACGTAAAACCCCATATTGCAATCTGCCCGGTGTGACGAAGGTTCACACCGGGCGGTTTTTTCGGTGCCATGGCATGGAAGATCGCACAGGGTACGTTAGCGCAACTTCGGCGGCGCAGCCGCCCAGCCCAAAGGGTAAGACGGCACGAACCCGGCGGCGCAGCCGCCCCCAGCGAGGGTAAGTTGGCGGGAATCCGGCGGCGCAAGCCGCCCTTGGCTCCCCCTTTGGGGGAGCTGGCGAGCGATCAGCGAGCCTGAGAGGGCGTAGGCAGTGGCAAATTTGGGAAAATACGGTGATTGCTACATGGTACCCTCTCAGTCACGGCTACGCCGTGCCAGCTCTCCCATAGGGAGAGCCAAGGGGCGGGCTGCGCCCGCCCGGCCCGGAGGGTAAGACAGCGCGAACCCGGCGGCGCAGCCGCCCTTGGCTCCCCCTTTGGGGGAGCTGGCGAGCGAACAGCGAGCCTGAGAGGGCGCAGGCAGTGGCAAATATGGAAAATGTACCGAGATTGCAGCCGGGTACCCTCTCAGTCACGGCTACGCCGTGCCAGCTCTCCCAAAGGGAGAGCCAAGGGGCGGGCTGCGCCCGCCCAATCTCGACCACCACCCGCCGCCGAACCGGGTGACACCCAATGGCGTGGGTCAACTGCATCTTTTTTGTGCAGTATTTTCCATTGAATAAGAAAAACCCGGTTGCAAAGGCTTGGCCGCCTGTGATAAGATACCCCTGACAAAAAAATTCTCCCCCGGCTTGGCCGAAGGGAGCTATGGAGGCTTTCTTATGATTCAAAAAGAATATGCAGACTTTTCCTGGGAACAGGCTGCCGCACTGCTGGGGGTGGACTCCCCCTCCGGCTTTACCGCCAAGGGCGCAAAATGGGTAATGGATGCCTTTGCCGCCCTGGGCTACGCCCCGGTGCTGACCAACAAGGGCGGCGTTCTGGTGGATCTGGGAGGCATGGATGCCGGGGACGGTCTGCTGCTGTCCGCCCACTGTGACACCCTGGGTGCCATGGTCTGTGAAATCAAGGGCAACGGCCGTCTGCGCTGCACCAATCTGGGCGGTATGCGCCCGGAGAACGCCGAGGCGGAAAACGTCCGCATTTACACCCGGGAGGGCAAGGTTTACGAAGGCACCTTCCAGCTGTGCAACGCTTCCGTCCATGTGAACGGCGCTTACGGCGATACCAAGCGGGACTGGAAGGCCACCGAGGTGGTGCTGGACGAGGATGTTCGCTCCGCTGAGGACACCCGGGCCCTGGGCATCGAAGTGGGAGACATTGTCTGCTTTGACCCCCGCACCCGCCGCACCGCCAGCGGCTACCTGAAAAGCCGCTTCCTGGACGATAAGCTGTCCGTGGGCATCCTGCTGGGCTTTGCCAAGTATCTGGCTGACAACCACATCGTCCCCCAGCGCAGAACCTACGTCCACATCACCGTCTATGAAGAAGTGGGCCACGGCGGTTCCGGCTCTGTGCCTGCCGGTGTCACCGAGGCAGTGGCCGTGGACATGGGCTGTGTGGGCGATGGCCTGACCTGCACGGAAAAGCAGGTTTCCATCTGCGCCAAGGACTCCGGCGGCCCCTACCACTATGATGTGGTGACCAAGCTCATCGCCGCCGCCAAGGAAACCGGTGCCGACTACGCCGTGGATGTCTACCCCCACTACGGCTCCGACGTGGAAGCCACCCTCACCGCCGGGCACGACCTGCGCCACGGCCTCATCGGCTCCGGTGTCTACGCCAGCCATGGCTACGAACGCAGCCACATCGACGGGGTGTACAACACCCTGAAGGTGCTCTGCGGCTATTTGCAGGTCTAACCCGCCGGGTGTACGATGGGGCGCACTGCGCCGCCGAATTCGCACCAACTTACCCTCTTGCGCTGGGCGGGCAGCGCCCGCCCCTTGGCTCTCCCTTTGGGAGAGCTGGCACGGCTGAAAGCCGTGACTGAGAGGGCGGGTTGCACCCGCTGGCAATGACGAGCCTGCGACCCTGGCAATAGACCAACACCGTTGGGTGTCACCCGGTTCGATGGCGGGTGGAGGTCGTGACTGAGAGGGTACCATGTAGCAGTCTCCGCTTTTTTCTCAAACTTGCAACTGCCTACGCCCTCTCAGGCTCGCCGCTGGCTCGCCAGCTCCCCCATAGGGGGAGCCAAGGGCGGCTGCGCCGCCGGGGTCGCAACATCTTACCCTCTGCGCCGCCATCGCTATCTACCACCCGCAGCCAAACCCGGTCGATATCATAACGAACGCACCGAAATTTCTGCCTGGGTAATTTGACTGCCCATGGCAAAACCCCCACCCGGTTTTGGGTGGGGGTTTGTGTTTAACTGCCGCACAGGGCGGTGCGTACCGGGTCGGGCAGGGCGGGAGCCTGGCCTTCCAGGGTGGCATCCAGGGTCAGCTTGACCTCGGCTTTCAGCAGGGCGGCGGTGTAGGTGCTGCCGCCGCTGATGATGCGAATGCTTTGCAGCTGCTCGTCCTTTACCACCAGCTGGATGCTGCCTTTGTCGTAGGCGATATCCCGGCTGCCTACCTTGGGCAGGACGGCCTGGGTCAGCTCCTTCATGGCGGCGGGCTGGAGGGAGACGGTGTAGGTGCTGGTGTCCTCGGTCTGCTGGCACTGGAACTGGGCGCTCTTGAACACCTTGTACAGCGTATCCGCCAGCTTGGTCACGTCAATTTCCTGGGCAGCGGGCAGACGGGCCTTTTTGCCGTCGGCGGTGCAGACCTTGTCATTGCCAAAGTAGAGCATTTTCCCATCCAGGTCGGCGGCGTGAATGGTGGTTCCGGCGGTGCGCCAGGCGTAATAGTGGAATTCTTCACTGAGGGTGATGGGGGCGCAGTCCACGCTGATGGCCACCTGAGCCGCCAGGGGATTGGGCAGCTGGGTCCAGGCCTTCAGCAGCCGCAGCAGCTCGTCGGAGTAGATTTCCACCGGCTCCCCGGTGCCGTAGAGGATATTCCGGGACACCGCTGTGGGGATGGTGACCTGAGGCGGCTGGGGCTGGAGCTGCAACTGGGCAGACAGGGAGAAGGGGGTCTTGACGGAGTCATCCAAATTGCCTGCGCCGGTAAACTGGATCTGGGTCAGAACCTCGTCCTGGGTCACAAGCTCCACCGTCAGGCGCAGCTGCTGGGGCAGCAGGCTCTGCACCGAGGGCATCAGAAGCCCCACCAGCTGTACCGCCTGATCTCCTTCAGCGGTAATGGTGGCAACGGTCTGCCGGGCATCCATCTGCACATCCTTGGAAAGCTCCAGAACCAAATCCATCAGCCCGGCGTAGTCCGGGGCGGCGGCGTTGAGCCGGAAGGCATCGCCGTTTTCCACATACACCACATCATCGCAGAAGTAGAGCGTGCGGTCATTTTCCGTAATCACGCTGACCTTGTGATTGCCCACCTGGGTCACGGCGATATCGGCGGTAAAGTCGGCGTTCTGATTTTCAATCTGGGCTTTCACCGACAGGGTCATGCCCAGCTCCTGCTGATCCAGCCCGGCCTTCACCATTTGATAGACCTGCAAGGTCTTGACAATCTCCGTCCGGGGCATCAGCTTATACACGGCGGTGCCAATGAGAGCCGCCAGCAAAATGGGCAGCAGCCACAGAAGGTGCTTTTTCCGTCCTGCCCCCCGAAGCCGCTTCCGGCGGCGGATCAGCAGGATGATGGCAATGAGCACTGCCCCAGCGGCGGCGAAGATCACCGCCAGGAACATCCGTCCCTCCTGGGTCACCGCCACGGCGGCGATCTGAAGGTCGGCACCCACCGCATCAAAGGCCAGATAGGTGCCCATATCCTCCGGGTGGAGCCGGTTCCAGCTGCCGTTTTTCAGCAGATACAGCTGCACGTCCTCCTGCCCCGGCAGGTAGCGGATGGTGTGGCTCTCCAGGCCGTCGGCGGGGATGGCGATGTGCCACTGCTCCAGCAGGGTCTGCCCCTCCCGGGTGCCGAACTCCGTCTCTCCCGGAGTGACCGTCAGGGCATCTCCCTCCTGGAACAGACCCTGAACGAACAGCACCGGCCGGTCATCGGATCGGGTCTGGGGGCTTCCCAGGGCGGTGATATAGGGGCTGTACTGGGCTTCCACCACGGTATCAAAGTGCAGATCCGTCAGATCCCGGATGTTCCACCGGGCGTAATACCCTTCCTTCTGGGGAATCTCCGGATACACCCGGGCATCGAAGGAGTCCCCATAGTAGAAGGGCACCGTCTTGATGGTCTGCCCATCGGCAACGAACCGCAGTGTCAGCTCCCGCAGAGACTGGGGAAGCTCCTGCAAGGTCTTCATTTTTTCATAGCTCACCGGCTCGGCTACCCCCTGGTAGCTGACTCGGTTGATGCCTGCCAGGGTGTCGGAGACAAAGTAGTTCCCGGCGAACACACCGGCATTCTCACCGGACACCGCACCCAGATACTGCTTGGCTTCCAGGATATCCACCATGGAGTAGCACCCGGTGACCTGGCTGGACTCGCCTTGCAGATCCTGCTGGGTGCCGCTGCCCACAATGCCGCCAACATAGCTGCTGCCGGACAGGGTGCATTTGGCAAAGCAGTTGCGGACGCTGCCCGCCGTCAGACCGGCGATGCCGCCGACGTAGTTGCCGTCCTCACTGGTGATCCGTCCGTAGCCCCGGCAGTCCAGAATCAGTCCCAAGTCCATTCTGCCGCACACGCCGCCCACATAGTGGCGCTTGCCGGTGACGGTGCCTGCGTTTTCACAGGCGTTGACAATGGCCGTCAGCTCATACCGGCGGCGCTGGCTGAGCTTGCCGGATGGGGTGTCATCTTCCGGGTCGGAGACGGACTCCAGACCCATGATGCCGGTGATGCCGCCTACATTCAGGTCGGCCTCCACCAGTCCGGTGTTGACACACTTGCGGACAAATCCGGTGGTGACACTGTCCATATCCAGATCCAGCCCGGAAAGATCCAGCACCGTCTCCTGCTTGGCATCCTCGGTTGCCAGGCCGAAGGTTCTGGAAATGGCGGTAATCTGGCCGGAAATGGCGCTGATGTCCCGTCCGATGGTGTCCGCACCGCTGCCAATGACACTGCCCAGGGTATCCGATGCGCTGATCATTCCCTGAACGGCTCCCTGAAGCGCATACAAAGCATCCTGATCCAGTTCCCCGTCTCCTGCGGAGAGAATCAGATCCTGCAGCGCCCATTGGGCCTGACTTTGGCAGTCGGTGATTACGCTGACGCAGTTTTCCACATCCCGGCCCATGTTGGCCCCATGGGCACCGGTGCTGCCCACCATGCTGCCCAAGGTCTCAAACTGCTGGCTGAGGGTCTCCAGATAGTCCGGGGACAAAATGGTGTCCACATGGGGCTCCATCTGCCCGGCGATACCGCCTGCATCCTTCCGGCCCTGAATGGTGCCGGTGTTGGCGCAGCCGTCCACCACACCGCTGGTGCGGCCCACAATGCCGCCCAGGTTGTAGCCGATGTGGGGATAGCCGATATTGCCGCTGTTTTTGCTGTCCCGGATGGTGCCCCCGGAGTAACCGGCAATGCCGCCGGTGTCGGAGGCTGCGTTGTTGGCATCCAGATCCGATGTCTTGGCCAGATCCAGGTTAAAGTCCAGGGAAATGTCCTTGACATTTAAGGTAGGATCCACACTGTCGGTGTTCACTGCCATGGTATTCTGGCAGGAAATGATTTCCCCATAGTGATAGCCCGCAATGCCGCCGGTGCGCTTTTTGCCGGTGAGCTTGCCTGCGGCGGAGGTGTTTTCGATCCTGCCGTAGTTGGATCCGGCAATGCCGCCGGTGTTCTGCTTGCCGGTAACGGTTCCGTCAAAGCTGCACTGGGTAATCACGCCGTAGTTGATTCCGGCAATGCCGCCGGCGTTGAGGCCGTCACCCTCAGGAGAAACGTTGCCGGTGACGGTGAGGTTCTGCACCACGCCGCTCTCCTGGAGGATGCCAAAGAGGCCGGCGGGGCTGTAGCTTCCGGTGACGTTCAGAGAAATGCTGTGGCCCTTGCCGTCAAACACGCCGCCGAAGGTGGCAATGGGAGCAAAGTCCGTGCCCTCCAGACAGATGTCTGCGGTCAGCTCCACCTGCTTATCCTGGGACCAGGTATCCAGCACGCAGTTTTCCGCCAATGCCAGCAGATCCTCTGCCGTGGCGATGGAGATGACCTGCCGCTGGGGCTGGGTTTCTTCCTGGGTTTCTTCCTGCTTGGGTTCCTCTGCCAGAGCCGTCATGGGGAGGCTCAGGAGCAAACAGGCTGCCAGCAGGGCTGCAATTTTACGTTTCATCCTTCGTCTCTCCTTTCGTCTTCTCCTGGCTGTGTCTGCCGGTAATCATTTTCAGATCCACCTGACCGTTTACGTCCGCCCGGAGGATGCCGTCCACATAGCCGTGGATCTCGCCCCGCACCAGGCCGTCCACCCGGATATGCCCGGAGCTGCTGAGCCGGGGCAGGTTGGTTTTGGGCATGGAGAAGGAGGTCTTGTCCACGATCTCGCCGCCGATGAGCAGAATCTGGGGCAGGACGAACATGACCAGGAAAATGGACAAAATGGTGCCTCTGCCCAGGCTCTGACCGATGCCCACGATGGTGACCTCGGAGGTCATCATACCGATGAGAATACCGGCGCAGGCCAGAATGGAGCCGGAGGTGAGGATGGTGGGGAAGGCAAAGTTCATGGTCTCCACAATGGCTTCCTTGTGGGGCATCTGGGTTTTCAGCTCCTGATAACGGCTGGAAATGACAATGGCGTAGTCAATGTTGGCACCCATCTGGATGGAGCTGACCACCAGGTAGCTCATGAAGAACAGCTTGGAATCCATGAGGGTCGGGATGGAGAAGTTGATCCAAATAGCACCCTGAATCACCAGAATCAGCAGCAGGGGCATACCTGCGGACTGGAAGGTGAACAGCAGCACCACCAGCACAATGAGGATGGAAACCACGGTGATCACCAGGTTATCCGTTGCGAAGGAGGTCTTGAAGTCCTGCTCCACCGAGGAGTTGCCCACCACATACACGTCTGCGTCAGGGTAATAGCCCCGGGCGATGGTGCGCATCTTATCCAGGAAGTTATAGGTGGCATCGCCCCCCTCCGGCAGGGTCAGGTACACCAGAACCCGGTTGTAATCCGAGCCCTGGAGCTGCTTTTTGGCAGATTCCATCTGAACCTGGGCATCCTTCAGCTTGTCCATCACATCGTCGTCCAGGGTCACAATGCCCTCGTCAATCTTGTCGCAGACAAAGAGCATCATGTCAATGATGGGCACCTTGTAGGTGCTAAGCCCGCCGATGATCTTGCCGTACTCCTCCTGTTCGGCGGCGTAGGCGGCGTAAACGGCCTGGGCAAGCTCATAGTCCAGTCCGGCAAGCTCGGCAAACTGCCGGGGATTGAGCTTGTCCGCCAGCATATAGCCGTCCATGGCCTCCACGTTGGAAAGGCCCATGCTGTAGTCCACCTCGTCATAGGTGTCCAGCTCCGCCAGCAGCTCCCGCTCCACGGCGTAGTCCGTCTTGGGATACACCAGAGCCACAAAGTTCTTGCTGCCAAAGTTGTCGGTGATTTTGTTGTCCGCAATCTGGACATAGTTGAGCACGGGAGTCTCCATGCCGCCGTAGCCGTAGGTGTAGGGGCACTGGTTGGAGAAGTGGTAGCCCAGCACCATCAATACCAGGAAAATGGGGGGGGTGATGTACCGGGTGGCGTAGTCGAATTTGCCCACAAAGGGGATTTTCGGCACGAAATTCTTATGCTCGGTCTTGTCCATGAGGGGCCCGAACAGCACCAGGAAGCCGGGCATGAACACGAACACAGACAGCAGGGCATACAGAACGGCCTTAATCAGGTTGACGGCCATATCCGGGCCGATCTTAAACTGCATGAACAGCATGGCAACCAAGCCGCCGATGGTGGTCAGGCTGCTGGAGCCGATCTCCGGGATGCCCTTGCTCAGGGCGGTGATGACGGCCTCCCGGGTGGGCATGTGCTCCCGCTCCTCTTTATAGCGGTTGCTGAGGATAACGGCGTAGTCCAGAGACAGTGCCAGCTGCAAAATGCTGGTGACGGAATTGGACACGAAGGAGATCTTGCCCATGAGGAACTGGGTGCCCTGGTTGAGGATCATGGCAGAGACGAAGGTCAGCAGCAGCACCGGGATCTCGGCGTAGGTGTGGGAGGTCAGGGTCAGCACCACCACCACGATCACCGCCACCAGAACCATGATGACGTTGATCTCCTGCTGGATGATGTCCGCCGTGGAATTGCCCAGCTCAGTGCTGACATAATAATCCTGCCCGGACAGATGCTCCTTGACGGCCTCCAATGCAGTCAGGCACTTGTCGTCCTTTTCGCTGTAATTGAAGGTGATATCGTACAGAGCGGACACATTCCGGTAGTCCTCATCCTGGTCATAGTCAATGGACTGAACCCCGGGGATCTTTTTCAGTTCCTCGTACAGGTTCTGGGCCTGGGCCAGGGAGACGTTCTCCACCATGACCTGCGCCGTGCCGTAGGTGATGAACTGATCCTCCATCACGTCCAGACCCTGACGGGTTTCAGAGCTGGCAGGCAGATAGGCTTTCAGGTCGTTTTCCACCTCCACCCAGTTCCGGGAAACCAGGGAGAACAGGATGCCAATGACCAGCAGCAGGAAAAACAGGTTCCGCTTGTCCACAATAAAGGTAGCCAGCTTCAGCATCCCGCTGGGCTGGGCCTGCTTGTTATCTTCCGGCATGGGGATCCTCCTTTCTGAGATTTACGCATGACATTTATTATCATTCCTTTATGAAATTTCGTATATTCCATGGCAGCACCGCACAATTCGGCAAGAGACAGCAGCGAGAGATTTTGCTCCAAGATAAGGTTTTGGCAGCGCAGGAATACTTTGTGTACTCGCATGGGGTATGCCGCATCCGTAAGCCATCTTACGCTGGCAACGGCTGCGCTATATTTCAAGCTGCAAAAACCGCAAGATTGGGGCAAAAGATCCGCTGGTGTCCGCAGACGCAATTGTGCGGAGTTGCCGCTTAATTATCTGCATCAATGACCATAGGAATCCGATCCCGGAGCATTTTCACGGAGACGAGAACAGTGATGATGTTCATCACCCCTTCTGTGATAAGGGAGACTCCCAGCAGGATCATCAGCACCTGGGCGCTCTCCGAGGGCCGCAGCACCAGCAGCACCCCCAGCACCCCGGTGACAATGGCAGAGGTCAGAATCATCCACCATTTTTCCAGTCCGAAAGTCCGGGAGTCCACGGCAATCTGCACCTTCAACAGGGCATCCGCCAGGACGTAAACCCCCAGCAAAGCGCACAGGATATTGATCACCGGGCTGGCCCGGAAAATCAGCACGCAGCCCAGCACCAGCTGCAAAATGCCCATGGCCAGGTCATGCTGGAACGCCAGCCGGTACAGATCCCGGGAGAAATACCCAATGATTTTAATGGTACCGAACACCAGCATCAGTCCCCCGGCAAACCGGCACAGCCACTGCGCCGAAAGCTCCGGCATGGCAATCAGCACCACCCCCAGCACGCACAAAGCCGCCGAAAGGATCAAATATCCAATTTTCGCCGTTCGCAGTCGTTTATAAGTCATAAAAAACCTCCTGAAAGATGGATATGTAAGATGGAAAGCAGGTTTCCCCCAGCCCTCCAGAATCAGCGTATCTATTATACAGGATCAGAAAGAAGAATACTATGGGCAAATGCCCCCCAAGTGTCTAAATTTTTGCGGGCGGGTGGTGGAAGCCCCGGCGGCGCAGAGGGTTAGACAGTGCGAATACGGCGGCGCAGCCGCCCTTGGCTCCCCCTATGGGGGAGCTGGCGAGCGAAGCGAGCCTGAGAGGGCGTTTGCAGTTGCAAATTTGGGAAAAGTGCGGAGATTGCGGCCGGGTACCCTCTCAGCTTCAACAACCACCCGCCATCGAACCGGGTGACCCCCAGCGGTGTGGGTTGACTGCCAGGGTTGCAGGCTCGTCATTGCCAGCGGGTGCAACCCGCCCTCTCAGTCACGGCTTTCAGCCGTGCCAGCTCTCCCAAAGGGAGAGCCAAGGGGCGGGCGATGCCCGCCCAGCGCATAGGGTAAGACGCTGTGAATCCGGCGGAGCAGCCACCCCTACGAACTCAAAAATTTTGAGCCATCCGCAAATTACGCACCGGGTACAATGCGGTACGTCTGCGTAGGGGCGGATAGTATCCGCCCGGTTGTTTCCCCTCCGGGGAAACAACGTCGGCGCAAAGCGCCGACAATGCACCATCAAACATTTTACGATGAAATTCGGCGGTATCATGAATCAAATATGGTATATTGGCAACATTGTTGCATTGGTTGGTGTGTAACGGTTCTGCTCAAAAATTTGCAACGTTGGCGGGCGGATGATCCGCCCCTACACGGTCTGTGCCACCGAATAACCGAACGGAAATTTCGTTGCGTTCGTAGGGGTGGTACGTACAACATTGGCAGGCGGGTGCACCGAATCACCGCAGCAAAAATTTCGGGATCTGCGCAAAAACCCCCCGGCGCTGCTGCGCCGGGGGGCGTTACGATTACAGGTTGTACCAGCGGATCTCGTTGGCTTCCAGGTGGAGCGGGAAGCTGCCGCTGTCGGTATAGACGGTGGTATCCTGGGGAACGTAGGTGTTGTTCACAACGCAGTACTTGCCGTTGGCAACGAAAGCGTGGACTTCCACATTGTAGTTGGTGGAGAACCACTTGTGCAGGATATCCTCGCTGTGGGCAGACCACAAAATAGCACGGTACAGGACGCGGCTGTTTTCAAAGGAGTAGGGCAGGCCGGAAATGTACACGCTGCGGCCGTTGCCGAAGGCGTTGACTGCCATCTGAACTTCCTTGTCCTTCTGCACCAGAATGTCGGTGCCTTCCAGGGCGTAGATGCTCTTCTTGCCCTCGCCGAAGTCCACCTCTCCGGCAACGTCTGCCAGGATGAAGTGGTCGGGGTGCTGCTCCCAGTTGTACTTGTCGTAGTTCAGGGTGAAGCCGGTTTCCTTCTCCACGCCCAGAATGCTTGCCAGCTGGAGGTAGTGACCCTGGTACTGGTGGCCGGTGGGCTCACCTACGCCGATGAAGCCGCCGCCCCGATGGACAAACTTCCGAACCGCTGCGGTGACGGCGGGATCCTCCCACTCTGCGCCGCCGGTGTGGGCGGTGTCGCCGTCGCCTACGTTGATCACCACGTCAATGGCATCCAGCAGGTTGGGATCCTTGCGGATATCGTCAAAGGAAATGAACTTCACATCAAAGGGTGCGCCGGACAGAGCCTCGATGATGCCTGCATAGGAGTAGTTCTGCTTCTGATACAGAGCATGGTGCACCATGTGGCAGCCCCAGGAGCGCATTTTGCCCCAGCTGTTCAGTACCGCCACGGTCTTGACGCAGTAGGGAGTGGTGCCCTTGATGTTCTCATACAGCTCCCGGAACTCGTCGCACACAGAGGCAACGTAGTCAATAAACTCCGGGAACTGGAGGGCCAGCTTCAGATAGCCGCCATAGCCGATCCGGTCGATGGGCTTGCGCAGAATGGCCCGGCGGGCAGTGACCCAGTTCTCCTTGGCTTCCTTCACAGGATCGCCGCCCTCGTGGAAGGTATCCGGGAAGAAATAGGGCAGGAACCGGCCCTCGGTGTACTTGACACCGGGGATATCGGAGATCAGCCGCAGGGTGGAGCCGTTGCCCACAGAGCCGACTACCGCATCCACGCCGATGGTCTTCCACTCCTCCATGAAGGGCTCGGTGCCGATCCAGTGGTCGCCCAGGAACATCATGGCTTCCTTGCCCAGCTCGTGGGTAATGTCCACCATTTCCTTGGCCAGCTTGGCAACCTCCCGGCGCTGGAAAGCCTGGAAGTCCTTAAACTCCTTGGAGGGGACACGGTACTGGTTGTTGTAGTAGCCCTGATCCACAATGAATTCGGGCCGGAACTTGTAACCCACCTCCTGCTCGAACTGCTCCAGGATGTAGGGGGACACGGAGGCGGAGTAGCCGTACCAGTCCACGAACTTCTCCCGCTTCAGCTCGTCAAACATCAGGGTGAACTGATGGAAGAAGGTGGTGTAGCGGATGACGTTGACATAAGGATGGTCGGCAATGAACTTGCGCAGACGCTCCATGGTGAACTTGTGGGTCTTGGGCTGGCGGACGTCAAAGGTGATCTGGTGCTCAAAGTTCTGCCAGTTGTTGGTGACGGCGTTGTACATGTGTACCGGATCCCAAATGAGGTAAGCAAGGAAAGCCACGGTGTACTCGTGAAAAGCCTGAGGGGCGGGGATCACCACGCAGCCGGTTTCCTCGTTATAATCCCAGCTGTCCGGGCAGATGGGCTGGCCGGTGGTGCGGTCCATCACTTCCCACCAGCGCTTGATATCGTCCCGGGTGTTGACCTGCATCAGCTCCGGGGAAATGCCCTTCATCAGGGGGATCTCCAAAGCACCCTCGGCGGCGGTGCAGAAGCCGGTCATAATGTAGCACTGCTGCACCTCGTCGGGATTGGCCTTGGCCCAGGCGTTGTCCTTCCGGGTGGTATAGTAGGTGGAGTAGATCTTGGCATTCTGGTTTTGCAGCTCGGCAGGGAAATCCGTACCGTCACAGTCACGGATGGCATCCGCACCCCAGCGCTTCATGATTTCCAGAGTTTCGGGAACCACGTCCAGATCCGTAGGAATGGTCACCCGGCCGGTCTTTCTTGCATCAGACATAGAAAAATCCTCCTGTTATGATTTCTGTATTGGTTGGAACATACGATTTCACGCTACCTTTAGTATACAATCTATTTTTTCTTACACAACACGGATGTTGCGAAAGTTTTTATAGATATTGCGTTTTGAGATTTTTCAGCGTTTTATGGAAATGGAAGGAGGAAAATTGTGCAACTGTCCCACTTTCCCAACCATCACCCAGGGCGGCAGGACAGCAGAGCGGATAGAGAGCGTGTCATATCTTGCCGGAATGCAAACAATATATATAAACCATAATCGCCACTAAAGTGGTGGTTTGCACAGACCCTAGAAGGGTCATTACAGGCTTCACACCTATTGTGTTCCAACAGCTGGGGTGTTTCTTCTGCACGAAAAAACTTTCAAAAAACTTAAGGATGTCAATCATTTACCGATGTTCAATTCGTTGTATACTATGAGGGGACGCCCTTAGGAGGAATGATCTTGACGCGTGAAGAGAAATTGATGATACGGATTGGACAGGGTGACATGGATGCGGTGGATGAACTGATCGGGCTTTTGTATCCTGAGATTCTCCGCTACTGTCTGTGGCATGCCCCCAACCCAGGTTTAGCCGAGGATGCTGCCCAGGAAACTTTCCTGAAAGCCATCCGCTATTATGACCGCTATGTACATAAAGGGAAATGCAAGGCGTTTTTATACCGAATTGCTGCCAACACTTGTGTGGATATGTACCGAAAGATGGACATTGGAGAACTATCCATCGAGGATATCCCGGCGGAGCTTCCCAGTGAGGAATCCGGATTTGAGCGGATTCACGCTGATCTGAATTTCCACCAGCAAATCCGCTCCCTGCCCCCGGAACAGCAGGAGATACTGCTGCTCCGGTTCGGTCAGGAGCTGACCCTGCGGCAGATTGCTCAGGTCACCGGGGTGCCTCTGCGCACCGTCCAATCCCGGCTCCGGGCGGCTCTGAAAAAACTCAAATCCCAGCTTGAAAAGGAGGAGCATTGTGACAAATCATGACCTTGAAACCCAACTGCGTCAAGCCTACCAAGGGGCAGATGTTGAAGTTCGTTCATCTTCCATGTCCGCAACCGTCCTGCTGGCCCGGAAGGAGGCGTACTCCCGGCGGCAGCGGCTATCCTTCCCCCAATTCCTGTCCATGCAGATTCGCTTCATCGGGTTGAAAGTCTGGGCGGTGCAGGGTGCCTCGCTGCTCGCGGTCTGCTGGCTGCTTTCCCAGCTCTTTGGACAGGGATATTGGAAAGACCCCCAATCCGTGGCAGGGCTGCTAGCCTGTCTGTCCCTTCTCACTTTTATGACAGCACCGCCGTTTCTTTACCGTTCCATCCGTTATCGGATGCAGGAAGTGGAAGCAGCAGCCCGGTTTTCTTCCGTGCGGCTTCTTATGGCAAGGCTCATCATCATCGGAATCGGCGATGCAACTTTGCTCAGCGGCATTCTGCTGACAGCTGCGGTAAAAACCGCATTACTGCCAAGCAGTTCGGTGGTTTCGGTTGCTTTCCCTTTTCTGCTGGCAAGCAGCGGATGCCTCTATTTGCTGGGGCACGTCTGCCCCCGGCAGTTTCTTGCGGGAAGTATGGGGCTGTGCGGCTTTCTGCTTATGGTGCTTTCTCTGGCACAACGGCATTTCCATCTTTTTTTCCGCCTTTCTCCGGGCTGGATTGGGGTATGCACCCTGCTGATTGTTTTTTGCTGTCATCAGTTTCACTATCTTTTCCACAACTGCGCTTACGCAGAAATGCAAGTAATCTGAAAGGATACACATTATGGATTTATGCATGGAACATATTTCAAAACGCTTCAAAGACATGACGGCAGTAGACGACATTTCTTTGAGCCTTACCCCTGGTGTCTGGGGACTGCTGGGTGCCAACGGCGCGGAAAAAACCACCTTGATGCGAATGCTTGCCGGAATTATGCAGCCCACCTCCGGTCAGATCACCTATGACGGCATTCCCATTTCTACCCTGGGGCAAAGATATCGGGATATCTTTGGGTATCTGCCCCAGGAATTTGGGTTCTATCCAGAGTTCACCGTTCAGAACTATCTGGAATACGTTGCCGTGCTGAAAGGGCTGACGGCGGCGGACAGCAAGCGGAAAATCAACGAGCTGCTGGAACAGCTGACCCTTACCCATGTTCGGCGCAAGAAGATCGCCAAGCTGTCCGGCGGCATGAAGCGCCGTGTGGGCATTGCTCAGGCTCTCCTGAATGAGCCGGAGGTTTTGATTCTGGATGAGCCCACCAGCGGCCTTGATCCCGGAGAACGGGTGCGTTTCCGGAATCTGCTCTCGGAATTTGCCCATGACAGGATTGTGCTGATCTCCACCCACATTGTCTCCGATGTGGAGTACATCGCCACCCGGAATGCGGTGATGAAGGGCGGAAAACTGCTGGCCTGCGGCACCACGGAGGAACTGGTCAAGCTGGTGGAGGGCAAGGTGTGGACTGCCACGATCCCGGCAAGCGCCCTCGGGGAATATGAAAGAAGATTGCCTATCGTTAATCTACGCAATGAGGAAAGCGGGGAAATTTCCATACGGTATCTGGCGGAGGAACCTTCTGTATCCAATTCCGCCGTTGTGGCTCCCCGTCTGGAAGATCTGTATTTGTGGCTGTTTCCCCAGGAAAGGAGGTAAATTATGCGCCTGATGAAATTGGAACTGAAACGGATTCTCAAAACCCGGCTGACACTGATTCTGCTTACCTTTTCGCTGGTGCTGTCACTGGTGATGGCATATATCCCAACCACCTTTTCCTACGTCACCTATCGGGATTCCAACAGAGATACCGTAAAGCTCCTTGGCCTGGATGCGGTACAGTATCTGAAAACGCTGCAATCGGACACCGCAGGGGAAGTAACGCCGCAAAAGGTAAGACAGGCTGTGGAAGATTATCAAACGTGTCTGAAAAAGTACGGTGTGGACAATACCTATGACCTACCGGACGGAGTCTATGAAGCGGATATTTTGCCCTACGCCCCGCTGTTTCACGGCGTCCGGGAAGCCTTCGCTGATCCCGACAGCGGCATCGCCCCTTCTCTGATGGACATTGACCCTGAAAAAATTGAGGACTTTTACGGTGCCTGTGAGGCACGGCTGGATTCTCTGATGAAGCTGGAACAAAGAGACCACCCGGCAGCACAGGAAGCCGCAAAGCGCCTATACAGCCGGGTGAAAACGCCCTATCAGCTCTATCCCGGCTATAATACGGATGCAATGGACTACCAGCTGCTTCTGTCCTTTCTCATCGTCCTGTTCTGCACAGTAATCGCCGCACCCATTTTCACTTTGGACTATCAGACAGGGGCCGATGATATCTACCGTTGCACCAAATATGGTCGGATAAAATTTGCCGTAACAAAAATTGTTTCCGCCTTGCTGATCTGCGGCACTGCCTTTTCCCTTTGCGCTGTGGTGTTTCTTCTGGTGTCCAACAGCCTGTACGGCTGGGAATGCACGAAAACCTCCATCCAGATGCTGTATTCAATCGTAAATCTGCCAAATCTGAATCTCGGCCAGCTGCAATGGGTCTGCGCCGGAGGTTATCTTCTGTGCCTGCTGGCAACCGTGAGCTTTACCCTGTTTCTTTCTTCCAGGCTTCGGAATGTGGTGGCTTCCCTCTCCGTGTCACTGGTATGCTGCATTCTTCCGGTGATCCTCTATGTGGCCCTGCCTTCTGAGATTGGACAATGGATTTATACCATTCTCCCCGCAGGAGGCGTGGCTTTGCAGACCAGCTTTCTTTATACCCTCGTTGATTTTGCCTTCTGGAACATAGGCAATCTCGCAATTTGGACGCCCTATGTGATGCTGGGAGCTTATTGTGTAGAAATTCCCCTGTTCCTATGTCTCGCTGGCTACTCCTACTGCACGCACAAAGTATCATAACGATTTCGCCGCCAGTGTTGGCACCCTACGGTGCCGGTACTGGCGGCTCCCGTAGTTGCGTTAACCCTTAGGAACTAAGGGCGCACTTCTCCCGTATGTGCGTACTGCGGGGCGAACAGCTCGGACACCTGAATGTCCGGGCTGTTTTGCGTCACTGCGTTCCGAACAAGGGGCTGCACCCCTTGCGCCGATTTGCGGCTATCCTTGCAGACCTGATCAGCAGAAACGGTTTTGCAAACCGTTCCCGCTGACCAAGTTTTCATATCGTGAGTCTGACCGTCGGTGAATACTGACGGTCATTTTTTATCAAAATCTTTAGGAGGTCATTCAAAAATGCCAAAACAGAAAACACTATCCGAATTGGAAGCCGAACGAGCCGCCTGCGAACAGCGGCTTTTCCAGCTTCAACACAAAGCCCAACAGTACGAAAAACCGTATTGCCTATTATGACCGCTGCAATGCCGGAGCCTATTCCCAGAAAGCCAGAATCAACAATCTAAAGGAAATGAATGCTCTGTTCAACTACCTCATGGAAAACGGGATTCATGGCCTAGACACGCTGGAAAATCGTGTGGATACCCTCCGGCAATCCTCCGACACTTTGAAGGAAAAGCTAGACAGCCAGACTGCCCGTATGAAAGGAATCCGCAAGCTGCCGGACTATCTAGCCACCTAAAGTGTTTATTTCCCCCGGTAGAACCGGGGGTTTATTTGGCTTCAAGCCACCAAACGGAAACGGCGCAGCTTTTGGCTGCGCCGTTTTGCCTGCCCGCACAGGAAGATATGGAGGGGGTAAAAGGGGAGAAATGCTGAATCCACTGACTGCGGCCAGATAGCGGTTCTGCCGCCGGAATCAGATTTCACCAACAAAAAACAGTATGTTGTTTAGGGTCTATCTGAAAACCGGGAATATGACCAACAGCGAGGGATTTTTCGCCTGACGAAGCCATTTTTTCGCAGGAATACTTTGTGTATTGCAAGGAAAAATGGCGCACAGCAGGCGGAAAAGGCCCGCTGTTTGGGCGTGTTGGCGGTTTTCTGATAGACCCTAGAGAGCTATGAAGACGTATGGTAAAACCGCACCGTCTTGCGGGCGACCTGCGGTATGGTGGTATTGTATCGTCCCTTCCTGAAAAACATCTGAAAATCCCTTTTGATTTCTGCACAAAATCCCCCCGCACGAACCCTTTCTTCTTTACAATCCGTTCATCCCTTCTTTCAGGAGAATTTCAGGCTGGACTTGTAAGCTAACCGGGATCAATCACGCAGAAAGGATGAACAACACCATGTTTTATTTCGGCAAAAAGGAGGATCGCCATGATTAAAGTCTCTCACCTGACGAAATACTACGGCGATCATTTGGCGGTGGATGACCTGTCCTTTGAGATTTCCGGGGGCCATGTCTATGGCTTCCTGGGACCCAACGGGGCGGGAAAGTCCACCACCATGAACATCATCACCGGATGCCTGGCCGCCACCTCCGGTACCGTTCTGGTGGATGGGCATGACATTTTTGAGGAGCCCATGGAAGCAAAACGGTGCATCGGCTATCTGCCGGAGCATCCGCCCCTGTACCTGAATGAAACCGCCCTGGAATATTTAAGCTTCGTAGGCAGAGCCAAGGGGCTGAAGGGGGCCGCCCTTTCCCAGCAGCTGGATACCGTGGCGGCCCAGACCGGCATTGAAGGAATCCTGGATCGGCGGATCAGCTCTCTTTCCAAGGGCTACCGCCAGCGGGTGGGGATTGCCCAGGCGCTGCTGGCAGATCCCAAGGTGATCATTTTGGACGAACCCACCGTGGGTCTGGATCCCATTCAGATTCTGGAGATCCGAGAGCTGATCCGCCAGCTGGGGAAAACCCATACGGTGATTTTCAGCTCCCACATTCTTTCCGAGGTGCAAGCGCTGTGCGATGAGATCATTATGATCGCCGGAGGCCGCCTGGCCGCCTTTGATACCCCTGCCAACTTAGAGCAAAAGCTCCTGGGCGCCAGCCAGATCCTGCTGACCACCGATGCCCCCCAGGCCGCCCTGGAGAAGCTTCTGAAAAACATTCCGGGAATCACCGGCATCACCTGCGCGCCCCAGGACGGCCTTCTGCGGGGGAGCCTTGCCCTGAACAGTGCCCAGGTGCAGCCCACCCTGAAGGGGATCTACCTTGCCATGAAGGAAAGTCCTTACATTCTCTATGCGCTTACCGCCGCCAAGGGCAGTCTGGAGGATGTGTTTATCGAGCTGACCGAGGGGGCAGAGGCCCTCCCGGCAGAGCAGGAAGGGGGAAAATCGGCATGATGGCAGTGTTTCGCCATGAGCTTCGGCTCTATTTTCAGTCCCTGACCGCCTATGTGTTCGGGGCATTTCTTCTGGCCTTTGTGGGCATCGGTGCTATGCTCTATAATTTGCAGGCGGCAGTGAGTAATTTTGAGTACGTTCTCAGCTTTGGCAGTGTGGTGTTCGTGGTGATCGTTCCCATTCTGACCATGCGCACCCTGGCAGAGGAACGCCGCCAGAAAACCGACCAGCTGCTCTACAGCCTGCCCCTGTCTGCCGCTTCCGTGATTTTGGGGAAGTATCTGGCCCTTCTGACGGTGTACCTTGTCCCTCTGGCCATTATTTCCTTCTATCCCCTGATTTTCCGGCAGTATGGAGAGGTGTATCTTCCCACCGCCTACGGCTCTTTGGCGGCCTTCTTCCTTATGGGCGGGGCGCTGATTGCCCTGGGGGAATTCCTTTCCTCCCTGACGGACAACCAGGGCTTCGCCGCGGGGATCGGCATTGCGGTGATTTTGGTCAACTATTTCAGCGTCAGCCTTGCCGAATATGTATCCGCCACCGCCCTGGGCTCAGCGGCGGCGCTGTTTGTGCTGTCGGCGCTGCTGGGAGCCCTGCTGTACCACCTGACCCAAAACGATCTGCTGGGCTACGGCGTAGGACTGGGGCTGATGGGTCTGACCACCCTGAGCTACAGCCTGGACAGCAGCCGGTTTGAAGGACTTCTGCCAGCCATGATGCGCAAGCTCAGCCTGTTTTCCCGGCTGGAAACCTTTGTAAACGGGGTATTCGATCTGACGGCAGTGGTGTATTTCCTGTCGGTGATCTGCTTTTTCCTGTTTGCATCGGTGCAGTCCCTGGAAAAGAGGAGGTATAACGGATGAAAAAGTTTTTATTCCCAGAGTCCGGCGGCAGCCGTCAGGCGCTCATGGGAGGTACCTATGCCATGGCTGTGACGGCAGTGGTGCTGGCAATTCTCATTGTGGTGAACATCTTTGCCGCCAAGCTTCCCACCAATCTGACCAAGCTGGATATCAGCGCATCCAAGCTCTACTCCATCACCAGCAACACCAAGGTGGTGGTGAACAATTTGCAGCAGGATGTGACCATTTACTGGGTGGTTCAGGCAGATCAGGAGGATTCCGTTCTGGAAAATCTCCTTTCCAAGTATGAAAGCCTGTCGCCTCACATTTCCGTTGTGAAGAAGAACCCGGATGTCTACCCCACCTTCACCCAGCAGTACACCAGTGAAAGCGTTCCCAACAACTCCCTGATCGTTGTCTCCGGGGAGCGGAGCCGGTATGTCAGCTACGATGACATCTATCTGGTGGATACGGATATGTATTCCTATTCCTACACCACCGCCTTTGACGGCGAGGGGGCCATTACCTCTGCCATTGACTATGTGGTGACGGAGAATCTGCCCCGGATGTATGTCCTCATGGGCCATGGGGAACAGGATCTGCCCCAGACCTTTGCCGACACGGTGGAAAAGGAGAACATCGTCACCCAGTCCCTGTCCCTGCTGACTTCCGATGAGATCCCCCAGGATGCCGCCTGCGTCCTGCTCTATGCCCCCCAGAGTGACCTTCCCGAGACGGAGGCCCAGATGCTGACGGACTACGCCGACGAAGGCGGCAAGCTCCTGGTCATCGCCGGGCCGGTGGACGGTCAGGAATTTCCCAATCTGCACAGTGTGCTGAACCACTACGGCATCACTGTCCAGGCGGGCATCATCATTGAAAACGACCGGAACCACTATGCTTTCGGCTATCCCTATCTGCTGATGCCGGATATGGAAAGCTCCGGGATCACCGATTCCCTCATTGAAAGCCGCTACACCCCCATCTTCCCGGTGGCCCAGGGTCTGAAGATCTCGGACAGTGCCACAGGGGTAACCTCCCTGCTGACTACCTCCTCCCTGTCCTACAGTAAGCTGGCAGGCTTTGCCCTGGATACCTACGAATGGGAGGAAGGGGACGCAGAGGGCCCCTTCTCCATCGGCGTGTCTATTAACACCCAGGGGGGCGGTCAGGTGATCTGGCTGGCGGCCTCGGACTTCCTCAGCGATATGTACAACGCCTATTCCTCCGGTGCCAACGTGGATCTGACCATGAATGCCCTGTCTGCCCTCATGGGCCAGCGGGAGGCCATTGCCATTCGCAGCAAGTCCCTGAATTACAACTATCTGACCATCAGCGCATCCACAGCCGCAACCCTGAAATTCTTGATGATCGGCCTGTTTCCGCTAACCTATCTGGGCTTCGGCATAGCCATTTTCGTCACAAAGCGGAGGAAAACACAATGAAACGGTTTCAAAAACTGGGGCTTCTGGTAGCGGTGCTGGCCGCCGTCAGTGCCGCCACCTTTGCCCTGGGCCTCTATGAGCAGGCCCAGGAGAAGATTCAGACCAGCGAAGATGTGATCCTGCAGATCCCGGCGGATACCGTCACTGCCATTTCCTGGCGCTATGCCGATGACTCCGGCCTTTCCTTTCACAAGGAGGATGACACCTGGCGCTATGACGAGGATGCGGCTTTCCCTGTCAGCCAGGAGGAAATGGAGCAGATTCTCTCCCATTTTGAAGATTTCGGCGCTGCCTTCTGCATTGAAGATGTCACCGACTACAGCCAGTACGGCCTGGACAAGCCCGCCTGCACCATGACCATCACCACTGGGGAGGAAACCCGGGAGGTGAAGCTGGGGGATTTCAGCAAAATGGATTCCCAGCGGTATGTGGATGTGGGAGACGGCAATGTGTACCTGGTGAAAAACGATCCCAAGGATTTTCTCCAGGAAAACCTCTCGGACATGATCTGCAATGACGATACCCCCGGCTTTGAGACGGTGGTGGATATCCGCTTCACCGGGGCGGAAAACTACATCATCCAGCGCATGGAGGATACCAACTACTCCTACAGCCCGGAGGATGTGTACTTCACCCAGGAAAAGGGCAAATATCTGCCCCTGGACAAGTCCGCCGTGGTCAAGTACCTGAACACCATCACTTCCCTGTCCCTGAGTAACTATGTGACCTACGACGCCACCGCCCAGGAGCTGGAAACCTACGGCCTGGATGCGCCGGAGCTGTCGGTGACGGTGAACTACACTTATACGGAAGAAGACTCCGAAACAGTAGTGGCGGATACCTTCATCCTCCACATCAGCCGCAACCCGGAGGAACTGGCCGCCGCCCAGGAAGCGGAAGCCAAGGGGGAAACTGCCGGAACCGTCTCGACCTATGTCCGGATCGGAGACTCCCAGATCGTCTACAACCTGGACTCTGTGGACTACGGCATCCTCTCTGCCGCCTCTTATAACGACCTGCGGCACAAGGCGGTATTCTGGGGAGATATGGCAGAGGTAAAGCAAATGGACATCACCCTGGAAGGGGAAACCCACACCCTGGTTTCCCGGAAGACAGACAAGGACGAGCAGGTTTGGCATTTCCAGGAGGAAGAAGCCGCCGAAACCCAGCAGACGGAAGCCGCGTCTGACGAGACTGAGGAGACGGAAGCTGCCCAGGCCCAGGAGCCGGAGACGCTGGACATTTCCGCCCTGACCAGTGCCCTGGCCTCCCTCACCGCCACCAGCTTCACGACCCAGTCCCCAGAGGGCAAGGAGGAGATCCGCCTGACATTGCACCTGGAAAATGAATCCTTCCCCACCCTGGAAATCGCGCTCTACCGTGTGGACGGCAGCAGCTGTCTGGCTACCGTAGACGGACAAAGCGTAAGCCTTGTCTCCCGCACCAACGCCATGGCATTGGTGGAAGCGGTGCAGGCACTGGTTTTGCGGTAAGGAGAAATTCCAACGCATTGATTTTGGCGGCACCGAATCACCGAGCGGAAATTTCGATGCGACCGTAGGGGCGGCTATCAGCCGCCCGGTTGTTTTTCCCCCGGAAAAACAACGTCGGCGCAAAGCGCCGACAATGCAGTATCGAACATTTGTAAATGGAATTCGGCGGTATTATATCGAAACATGGTATATTTGCAACATTGTTACATTACCGGGCCAATATGGTTCTGCCCAAAAATATGCCATGTTGGCGGGCGGCTGATAGCCGTTATATTATGGTGTGATCGCCCCCGGCGATCATTGGGTTTTGATTCGCTGTGGGTTGCACCGCCCATACAGCGCCCCAAAATTTTTGCGGAGGTAATTCGGTGGCACAGACCGCGTAGGGGCGGCTATCAGCCGCCCGGTTGTTTTTCCCCCGGAAAAACAACGTCGGCGCAAAGCGCCGACAATGCAGTATCGAACATTTGAATATGAAATTTGGTTGTATTATGTGGAAATATGGTATATTTGGCAACATCGGTACTCGGTGCGGCCAATTCGATTCTGCTCAAAAATTTGCCACGTTGGCGGGCGGATAATATCCGTTATATTATGGTGTGAGCGCCCCCGGCGATCATTGGATTTTGATTCGCTGCGCAGAGCACCGCCCCTACGAACTCAAAAATTTTGAGTTCGTAGGGGCGGTGCGTATTTCCTTAGAATTCATCCACCACATCGTAGGCACTGCCGTTCCATATAGCGGGGCGGGTGGGCAGGGTGTGGAGCTGGGCGATGAAATCGGCGGTGGTGGTGACTTTTTCCGGAAGGAAGGTCACATATTTGCCGATCTGCTTTTCCACATGGGCATCGCTGGCACCGATGGCCTGAAGTCCCAGCTCCCGGCAGTACCGCAGGGCGGTGCGGTTGGCCTCCTGGGAGGTGCTGCCGTTGAGAACTTCCACGCCGTGCAGGCCGTGGACATTGCGCAGGTTGTCCTCCAGGCCCCGGTTGTTGTTCCGGAAGGGGTGGCAGGCGGTGCAGAAGCCGCCGACTTGATTCACCAGGTCAATGAACGCCTGGGCAGGGATCCGGTGGTCGGGATAGGTGTCCAGACCCCAGGCGGTAATGTCTCCTTGCAGAGAGAAAAATTCAATGCCCACAAAAATGGGGAAGTCGATTTCCCGGGAGTACTCTGCGGCAAAGTCCCGCAGACCCATGCTGTCATGGTCGGTGATGCACACCGCATCCAGCCCCCGCTGCCGGGCCACGGAGACGATCTGTTTCAGGTTGATAAAGCTGTCCGGGGAGTAGGTGCATTCGTGCAGGTGCATATCTACCAGCATTGGAAATTCCTCCATCATTCTTAGGCAACACCGCATAAATGCGTCTTGGGAGAACTTGAAATATAGCGCAGCCGTTGCCAGCGCAAGCTGGCTTACGGATGCGGCATACGCCTTGCGGGTACACAAAGTATGTCTGCGTTCTCCAAACTTTGTCTTGGGGCAAAATCTCTCGCTGCTGTCTCTTGCCGATTTATTGCTGTGCTGCCTTTTTGTTCTTATTACCATTGTACTATTATAATGGAAGAACCCCGGTTCGTAAATTACCTTTTCTTAATAAATCTTTACCATTTATCAGCCAAGGAAATAAATGGTGCACCGGCGGCGGCCGAATTCGATACATTCCTCATAGGTGGGGAAGTACAGATCCATTTTGTCCCGCTTGATGGCGCCGCCGCAGTCCTCGGCGGTGGCAATGCCGTAGTACCGCTCCCCGTCGTGGGAGACGATGAGCATCCGGGTGCCATAGGGGATGAACCGGGGGTCCACAGCCACGGTGCCGTAGTGGACGGTGGTGCCGGTGGCGGTGATCTGATCGCAGCCGGCATCGGTGTGGGTGTAGCCGGTGGCGGTAACATTATCTGTTTTATAATAGGTCAGCACCTCGCCGGAGGGCATGAGGATGTAGCCGTCACCGATGATGGGCATATCGCTTTTCTCCGGAGCCTGGGGCTCCTGCGCCGTGCCCTGGGCCACGATCTGGGTCACCGGGGCGATGGTCTGGGTGGCATCCAGCATCCGCCGCTGGGTCTCCCGGCCGTTAAAATAGGTCACCTCAGCGGTGCAAAGCAGCTCCCCGTCCTGCCCGGGGATCAGCACCGTTTCCGTGCCCTGGGGCGCTGAGGCATCGGCGCAGTAGGTAGTCTCGTAGGGGATGACGGAGGTGTAAGTCTCCTGCCGGGTCACGGTGGTGTCCAGCCGCAGGGTCATGCCGTCGGTGATGGGTTGGGACAGGTCGTGGGACAGGGTATCGTTTTCCGTCAGCACCACCCCCATGCGGGTGATAAATTCTTCCACTGTCTCCCCGGGGGAGGTGGTGTGCAGACTCTGCCCCCGGTACAGGAAGGTAATTTCCAGTCCCCGGCGGATGGTGATGGCATCATCTGCATGGGCGGTGTAGGAATCGTGCTTTTCCAGCGCCACCCCCGCCCGATCCAGCACCTGGGCCGGGTCGGTTGCAAAGGTGGTATAAGTAAGGGTGCGATCCCCATCGGTGATAACGTAGGTTTTGGCAAAGGCGGTGGGAGCCAGACAGCCAAGGCACACCAGCACCAAAGTAAAGGCAATCAGGCGCAGCGCCCAGGGAGAGATTTTCAGCGTTTGACGGGACATGGATGACCTCCTGAAATGCCACTTTGTAACCAACTGTTACGAAATGGCCTGTTCTTTAATTCGTGGTATTATTATAACAAATATCATCAGAAAGTCAATATAAAAGTGTCAAAACAGTAAATTCGACAACTTTTACGCTGAAATAACAGGAAGGGTTATGTAAACGCACCTCCTGGGTTTTCCCCACAAAACACGGCAAAACGGCAACATTCGATTACAAAAGGTTACAAAGGTTTCCATAAGCCGACAAATTATGTTTCCCTTGCAACCGGGCAAGGTTCCGGCAGTTATGGAAACCGTTTTGGCAAATGTCCCAAGGAAGATCCCCCATTTGGGGATCGTGGAAACCCCTTGGCCCCGAAACTGGGCGTAGAAAAATGCCTGCCGCAGATTCGCGGCAGGCACATGATTTTGCAATTTGGAGTTTATACGGCGTGGGGTGTTTCCCTATCCCAACCCCAGAACACCGATCAGCAGGATCCAGGCCAGGCCGTAGTAGGTCACCACGGCCACCAGGTCGTTGATGGTGGTGATCAGGGGGCCGGAAGCCACGGCAGGGTCGATGTCCAGCCGCTTGAAAATCAGAGGCACGGTGGTGCCGGAAATGCTGGACAGCACCATGGCCACCAGCAGGGCAAGGCCTGTACAGGCGGACACGGAGAAGGCCATAATGGGTTGCTCGCCCTTGAGAACCATCAGATACAACCCGATGAATCCAAAGGACAGAACGCCCAGAATCATACCGTTGCACAGACCCACCTTGGCTTCCTTGCCGATGAGGGTCACCTTCTGCTTGGTGGTCAGCTGCTCGTCCATCAGCACACGAATGGTCACAGCCAGAGACTGGGTGCCCACGTTACCGGCCATGTCCAGAATCAGGGACTGGAACAGGATCACCACCGTCAGGCTGGCCACCACCGTCTCAAACAGGCCCACCACGCTGGAAACCAGCAGGCCCAGGCCCAGCAGGACGATCAGCCAGGGCAGACGCTTGCTGATACTCTTTTTCAGGGGTTCGTTCAGGTCTTCCTCTGCGGTCAAACCTGCCAATTTGGCGTAGTCATCGCCCATGGCATCGTCCACCATGTGGGTGATGTCCTGCGCGATCAGAACGCCGATGAGACGGTTGTCCTCATCCAGAACGGGAATGGAGTCCTCGGAGTAGTCCTTCAACCGCTCGATGCAGTCGTCGATCTGCTCGTCAGCGTAGACGTATGGGTAGGAGGACATGGTGATGCTGTCCAGAGCGGTGCCCTCCCGGGCGATGATCAGATCCTTCAGATCAATGGCGCCTACCAGACAGCCGTCGGTGTCCACCACATAGATGGTGGAAATATTGTCATTGTCCGCCGCCTGGGAAACCAATTCGCCCATGGCCTGACGGATGCCGATACCGGCAGGAATGGCCACATAGTTGGTGGTCATTTTGCCGCCGATTTCATCCTCGTGGAAGGAGCTGAGGAGCAGGATTTCTCTGCGGATCTCGTCATCCATCAGATCCAGCAGCACGTTCCGATCCTGCTTGGGCAGGGGCTGGAGATACTCCACCGCCTCTGCCGGATCCAGCTGAGACAGAACCTCCACCCGCTTGCGGATTCCCAGCTCCCCCAGATAAATCTGGCGGTTTTCCGCATAGGAAATCACGTCTGCCAGGGTGTTCCGATCCAGCAGGCTGTACAGCTTGGCCCGTTCGGCCTTGGTCATCTGATCCAGGGCCTGGGCAATATCGTTTTCATGGAAGTCTGCGATTCGCTGACTCATGTACTTGGGAGTCAGATTGCTGCGGATCACCGCTACGACTTGGTTTGCATAGTCCGGGTGAACCTTTACTTCTTCCCCGGGATTGGTGTTTTCATTCATTGTCCTTTTGCCTCCTTGCACAAATATTGTTTGCAGGAAAGCGGGAAATGCTTCTGCCGCAGGACAAAAAGGGCATAAAAAAGCCACTGCCCTGCTGCGGCACAAGCCACACCCGCTTTCGCCGGTGCAGTGCTGCCTTCGATGTGGACAATGGTGCTATGGATCGTGCGTCAAGACACAGACGGCCATCCATCCCCATTTTCCGAGCCTCGACTACAACTACTACCGCCGTCCATGTACTTCACCTCACAGTTTTCATGAAATTTCCTTATTCATGTTACCACAACTAAAGAAAGATTGCAATAAAAAGTTACGAAAACATGAATATTTTTTCGCCCCGGCCGGCTGCCTGCCCCCACCGAAATCAGCGCCCCGGACATTCCGCAAAACCATGGCATTTTAACCCCTGGGGCAAACCTGCTTCCCATCCCTTCGGAAAATTTTGGGGGATAGCGCCGGAAAATATCGTGCGAAACGCCATGTTGGATTTGGTATCAAATTATGCTATTATAGAGAAGCTCTGATGAAATCGGCAAGCGCTGGGAGCGAGAGATTTTGTTTCCAGGCAAGGTTTCCAAAGTGGAGGAATGCTTTGTGCACCCGCAAGGGGTATGCCGCATCCGTAAGCCAGCTTGCGCTGGCAACGGCTGCGCTATACCCGCAAGGAGTATGCCGCATCCGTAAGCCAGCTTGCGCTGGCAACGGCTGCGCTACATTTCCCACTTTGGAAACCGCAGCATGGGGACAAAAGATCCGCTCGCCAGCCGCAGACGATTTATTCAGAGTTTCGCTAGAACAATATGGGAAATCTCACCGGTTTTACCAAATGGGAGACTTAGACATGACATTTGAAATTGCCTACAAAAAAGCAGGCCGACCGAAGGACACAGAGGAAGTCCTGGCTCGCTACCCGGAGCTGCTGCCCTACCGTCTTTCCTCCAAAATGGTCTGCTGCGAAGATGGCACCCAGTACCTGGAAATCCTGGTGGATCTGCAAACTCTGGAGGAGCTGAACGCCCTGCGCCAGCTGTGCAAGCGGTGCATCACCATCGAAATGCACCCCAAATCCCAGGACATCCCCTTCCTGGAGTTCCGGGACTAGTAGAGCATATCCTCGCAACGAAATTTTTGCAGCGGTAATTCGGTGGCATACGCCATGTAGGGGCGGATCAGCCGCCCGGTTATTTCCCCATAGGGGAAATAACGTCGGCGCAAAGCGCCGACAATGCAATATCGAACATTATACGGTGAAATTCGGCGGTATTATGTCGGAACATGGTATATTGGCAACATCGGAACCCCGGTTTGGTCAATTCGGTTCTGCTCAAAAATTTGCCACGTTAGCAGGCGGATACTATCCGCCCCTGCCAGAGCGTATCTGAAAATCATATACCCAGTGACCACAGACGAACTTTGTCTGTGGCCCATTTTTGTATTAGGGAAGCATTTCCCGGAAACCGGACGAGCCGGGCGCAATAGAATACCCTGGAGGTGTATGCTTATGCTGACCCTGTGGCTGATGCTCAGCACATGGCTCTATTCCCTGCAGCTGTCCCCCGGCAGCTTCCCCAAGCCCCTGACGGCAGAGGAAGAAGAACATTATGTAAACCTATCCGTTCAAGGAGACCAAACCGCCCGGAACATTCTCATCGAGCACAACCTGCGGCTGGTGGCCCACATTTTGAAGAACAGATGATGCAAGGGAAGATTTTCTGTGGCGGACAGATGGAAGCCTGGTGTCTGCGTGCGGAAATCGGACTGCGAAAATAGATTGGAAAGCGATGCTTAACGAATAAAGGACAAGCCCGGCAAGGATTTGATGTTTGCCGGGCCTTGTCTTTGTATGGGGGACAGGTAAAGAAAGCGGATGCGGGATTTGTTGATGCGCAAGGAAGTATTTTGACCGGCAGAATCCTCGTTGTGTTCCGTGCAAAATTATGGTAACTGTCGAAAAGCTGTACGCTTCTTCATGCCTTCGTACACACAAAGCGCCTCCATTCTATTCGAGACATAAGGAGAGAAAGCGGCATCGCCCCAGAGTACAAGGAAATTTTCAAAAAGGGTATTGACTCTGACGTTGCGTAATGGTTTATACTAACCATATCACGAGAGGAGATGCGGTCAGTGTGGACAGTGAATGAGGTAAGCAAACGCACGGGGGTCAGCATTCGCACCCTGCAATATTATGACAAGATCGGCCTGCTACATCCGGCGCAGTATACGCAGGCGGGATACCGGCTGTATGACGAAAAGGGACTGGAACGCCTGCAGCAGATACTGCTCTTCCGAGAGCTGGCGTTTTCGCTCAAGGAAATCGAGGCGATCCTGCAAAGTCCGGACTTTGACAGGGAAAAAGTGCTGGACCAGCAGATAGAAATGCTTACCATGAAGAAAGAGCATCTGGAAAACCTGATCACCTTTGCCCGTGGATTAAAACAGGTTGGAGGAAATACCATGGATTTTTCAGCATTTGATACCCATAAAATGGAGCGGTATGCCGCAGAGGCGAAGAAACAGTGGCAGAATACCAGCGCCTATCAGGCGTTTGCGGAAAAGAGCAAGGGCCGCTCCAAAGAAGCGGAGGAAGCTCTTGGTAGAGGCATGATGATGATTTTCGAGGATTTCGGCAGATACAAGGATGTGGACCCGGCATCGTCCGATGCCCAGGCGCTTGTGAAGCGGCTGCAGGGGTTCATTACGGAAAACTATTATCCCTGCACGAAAGAAATCCTGAATTCCCTTGGGGAAATGTACGCCGCCGGAGGAGAGTTTACCGAAAACATTAACAAGGCAGGCGGCGAAGGCACGGCGGTGTTTGCCCAGCGGGCGATTGCCATTTATTGCAGGTGAGCGCAGGGAGCGGCTTGTGCAGAAAGTTACGAGGAAAAGTCCACGGGCAGACTGACACCCGTGGATTTTTGTATGTTTGACGGAATTGGTGCTGTTTATTGGACCTTTTCTTTTGTATCATAGAAGCACAAAGGAAAAGAAAGCACGCGTATTAAAGGAGGCCGCATGATGAACTTTTCAATCAGCGGTTTTGGAAAAACGCAGGCAGACAGCAGGAACACAATTCCCACGCAGAATAACAGGGCAGTTGCACCTCGGAAGTCCGTGGTGCAGGTCCAATTTCCTTGTTTTGGTCACAGCCTTGCCTATTACAATGACCAATTCGACCTGTATCAGGGGGACCGGGTCTATGTGGATGGCAAGCTGGAGGGAGAGATCGGGGTTGTTACCTCGGTGGCCTACAACTTCAAAATCAAGCTTTCCGACTACAAACGGGTCATTGCCGTGGTAGATACCTGCGTCCATGGGCAGTTCTACATAGCAGGTGCCTATTGTGTTACTTTTGACCCGCACACCCTTCCGGCAGCCCAGGCTACCCTTTGGTTCAGGGCACCCTCCAGGGAGGACGAGATCTATGAAAGCGGCAGCGATGATACTGCTTTCCGGCTGGACGACTTGCAGGAAATGGGTGCTGCCGACGCAATTGCGGAACGCGGGCACGACTACTACATGGAAAATCGGGTGCGCTATCTCTGCCTGAACGGCACAAAGGGCTACGCCATCGTGGAGGGCACCCGGGCGTATATGGTGGAATTTGAATATCAGAACGGCACGGTTCGTAATCTCCTGTGCGACTGCTATTGCAGCTATCCCTGCAAGCACCAGGTCGCCACTATGCTTCAGCTTCGGGAAACTCTGGGACGAATCGAAAAGCAGTGCGCCAAAGAGTATGCCGCATCCGACTACTTTGCCGCCATCGCAAAGGGGACACTGTTCGATTTTGCCATTGCTGGGAAGGAGAAGGGGCGTTTTACGCTGTAGGCAGGCCTTTTGCGGATTTGATGGTGGGTGTTTGCGAGTGGGAGTCCAGACAGCTACGAAAATGGTTGTTTGCATGGATACGGGCTTGCAGAAGTAACGATAGAACCCATTTCGCATTCTTCACAGCGTCCTTCAAATAAAGAGCCTCCATTATATTCGAGACGAAAGAATATGATGGAGGCGCTTTCCTGAGTAGCATAGTTAGAGGTATAAGAAAATCCTTTCCCAGTCTGCAATCTGCTGGTCAAGGCCCAGGTTTTTCTTCCCATTCCGATTCAGAGTTCCCATTACACCGCAATGCGCCAGAGCGAATACGGCAATGTTCGTCCCAGACGGTGTAGCAACGATAACAGGATTGCGCGAACTTTCAATGTACTTGTTGTATCCGCCAATTCATGGCTTCCAATCAGGTGCAAGGGATGCAAGGACGGCCCGAAAGGTTGCTTTCCCAAAGCAGAGAATGACCTTGGGCTCGATAATCTCTACAAGCTCTTTGAAAAATACGCTGTCACGTTCTGCCCATTCCTTTTGATAATTGCCGCTGGTTCCATGAGTTCGGTAACCCAGAACAAAGTTGGTGAAGAACAAGTCGTCGCAGGGAATGGTTATATCTTTTCCGAGTGCTTTAGAGAATAATTTGATTAGATTCTGGTCCGTTTGACTTGGCGTATCCGAGATATAGCTGTATGCTTTGCCACTATTTGCTTTTTGAATTTGTGCCATTGTTGGAAGAAACACCTTATCAAACGGGCAGCCCCAATCCTGACCCACCAGCATAATTTTCGCGTCAAGGCTGTCTTGCCAGTAGCTCCAAAGGTTGATTTCTTGCTGGCAGTCATTGCACCATACGAGTTGGCCTTTTTCGTACTCGGTGGATTCCTGGTATGCTGGATAAGATGCCTGAACACGAGCAATCAATTGCTGATACGCAGTGTATTTGTCTTGAAATAATGTGGTATCCAATTTGATGCCTCCGATTATCTGCATTTCTGCCGCACCAGCACCGTCTCGCAGACCCGGTCTGCAATCAAATCCCTGTCACGGGCCGGATAGTATTCTAGCAGTGGTTTTACCATCTGCGCAAGCTGCGTTCGGGTAAAATCGGGGATTCCCAGCTGCTTACCATACAGGCTTTCCATGGTGTGAATTTGCCGGTTGAAGGTGGTCTGGAACGGACGAGCCTTTGCCTGGGCAATCAGGGACTTGGGGATTATCTCAAAGGGATTATACATGACGTTGGAGAGAAGCCCTGCTCCCTGGTCGAAGATGGGGCAGTAGTCGAACCCGCCATCTCGGGCAATCACCGCAATGTTATTGAGATGTCGGTCATCGTTGAGGACCAGGCCGTCGATTTCAAATAGCAGGGTCAAATATTGGGGGAACAGGGACAGGCCGGTGATGCTGGCGGCTTCCTCTGCCAGATAGACCATCCGCTTCTTATCGCTGGGCAGTCGGCTTAGAGTTTCGGCCAAGGGCTTTCCTGTAAACTGGCGGAATAAATGGGCCAGGGTGATGATGGATCCACCCGTTTTCAAAAAGCTCTGACTGCTGCACCCGGTTCGCTCCCGGCCATGCACCAGAAGACGCTCCATACGGTAGCGTACAAAGGTGAAGGGAAAGTCCGTTTCGATATTGCTGCATTCCAGCAATTGGGCGGTAAACACCTCTGCCAGGGCCTCATAGCCAAACTGATCCAGCTTATACCAGATGCCGCCGTCCTGCCATTTTTCCTGGTTGCCCTTGGATGAAGTTTCCGCAATTTTCTGATCAGATACCAATGGAACGGTCATTTCAATTCCTCCACGGTCAGCCACAGGTCATCTTCTGCCATACGCCCCTGGGTTTTGCGAATGATTTCCAGAGGTTCGTAGCTATCTACGCCGATTGCTTCCAGGTATTCCTGTAGTCCGGCCCTGGTTTTCGGAACACAGCGGTCTTCCAGAAAGTGCTGGTAATCCTTCCAGATTGGATTCTTGTTATTTCCAAAGGGAAGTTTCAGACAATCCGCAGCGAGATTTTCAACGCATACCGTTTTCTCGGTTTCGTCAGCGGCAATCCGGGCGCAGAGGGTATCCCCGGAATAGCAGGAGAGAAGAAGTACTTTGTGCCCAGCGTGGCGGCTGGCTTCCAGAAATTCCGCAAAGGGCAACTTCTTGGTAATCGTGATGGAAGTACCATCAAAGCGAAGCTCCACCTGCCGCTGTTCCGGAGTCAACCCCATTTCCTTGATCCAGGTGGAGGGGAGGGCCAGCTTGTAGTTTGTCGCATTGCCCCCGGCTGTGCCGCCGGAGGTGTCGATGATCAGATTTGCGGTTCGTGTTTCCATGGGTATCACCTCAAGAATAGTATATACTATTCGTTACGAATAATCAATATACTTCTTTAGAATAAGGGAATTGTATTCGAGATGTCAGGGGAACAGCAGCCTCAAATAGGCCAAAACGACGAATACGATCCGGACTCTATGATTATGATTGCTTGCCTGATATAATGGTGCTAAGCTAAAGATATGAAAACTTGGTTTATAGGATAAAGGAGCTGAGATGCAGATGGAATGGTCAGACGGAAAGAAACGCTGCTGTTGGGCAAACCCCAAAAATGAACGGTACATCCGTTACCATGATGAAGAATGGGGCGTTCCTGTTTACGATGATGGGAAGCTGTTTGAAATGCTGGTGCTGGAATGCTTTCAGGCCGGGCTGTCCTGGGAGTGTGTTCTGAACAAGCGGGAGGCGTTTCGGGAGGCTTTTGATGGGTTCGATTTGGAGGCGGTCTGCGCATACGGGGAGGACAAGCTGGAAGCCCTGGTCCGTGCCCCCGGAATCATCCGGAATCGGCTGAAAATACAGGCAGCCGTTACCAATGCCCGGGTGTTTCGTGAAATACAGGGGGAATATGGCAGCTTTGCCGGGTATCTCTGGCACTGGACTGAAGGAAAAGTGGTCTACGAAAGTGGGCTGACCCATTCGGAGCTTTCAGACCGAATTTCAAAAGACCTGAAGAAACGGGGCATGAAATTCGTTGGGACGACGGTGATCTACGCATATTTGCAGGCAGTCGGCGTGATCTATTCTCACGATGGGGGCTGCTTTTTGGAACACAAGACGGTGGTATAGAGAGGCAGTAACAGACGTCCATAAAGTTTGGCAGCAGGTGCGGACGCTTGCGCCGGCTGCCTTGAAACAAGAAAAGCGAAAGGAGCCGTCCTTATGATGAAAGTAGGCGTTATTTCAGATACCCACGGCATGCTCCGGGAGGAAGTTCTGGAAATCCTGCGCGGCTGTGACTGCATCCTCCACGCCGGGGACATCAACAATCAGGGCATTTTGGAGGAACTGGGCCGAATTGCGCCGGTCTATGTGGTTCGGGGAAACAACGACAAAGAATGGGCCGAACACCTGCCCCATGACCTGACGGTGCATTTGGAGAGCCTGAAAATCTTCATGGTGCATAACAAGAAGGAAATTCAGAATCTGCCGCTTGATGCGGATATGGTTATTTTCGGCCACTCCCACAAGTATTTTGAGCAGGTGATCGATGGGAAACTCTGGCTCAACCCCGGCAGCTGCGGAAAGCGGCGGTTCGGGCAGGAGATCAGCCTTGCGGTTTTGACGATTGACGGGGGAAATTATCAGGTGAAGAAGATCATTCTGCTACAGGCATAGGAGGTGAACAGGTTCTATAATAAGTATTTGGGTCAGGCGATGAGCCTTATCCATTTGTTGTGGAAAAGGATTGAGTATATCGATGAAATCCATCACGCCGATGCACTGTGTTCATCCCCGGATGAGCTCATACCCGGGCAATGAAGATGGGCCTGTTAGCGTAGCACTTGTAAAAATCGGAAGATACGCATTCCTATGCTACAAATAAGCCACTCTTTTCTCTTGTTTTCTTACAGTATACGCAGATTTTGGCAGAGAGAAAGAGCAGCGTGGGGTACAGAGAAAAACTGAGATTTGAGAGAATAGCAAGCACAGCTGATGTCCGTATACGCGGCGATTTTGGGATAATCACAAGCCCCTATGCCTGACTGGAAATATATGTCGAACTGTGCGGAAAAGTCCTTGCCTTTATTCGTGTTTTCGATTATAATTAACGATGATTTTTTATAAAAACGTGAGGGTAAAACTGTAACAGGAGTGCCACCTATGAATTATCTATCCGTTTCACAGACTGCTGAAAAATGGGGTATCTCAACTCGACGTATACAGATTTTGTGTGGAGAGGGACGTATACCGGGCGCAATGCGGATAGGTGCGTTCTGGGCTATTCCAGATGATGCTGCAAAACCAACAGATGCGAGAATAAAGAACGGAAAGTATATTAAGAAAAACATCGAAAGCAAAAATGAGTCACAGGTTTGATCGGCGACTACTACTCGAAATCGTAGTCCGTATTCCTGCTTTACGGGTTCGAATGTGCTTGTTAGTTGCTTGAGCCCAATCGCGACCGGCCAACAACTGCAGACTCCTGCAAACAATGATAATAGCAAAGGGAAACTATCATATGGGATGTTGAATTTCTTGGCGAAAATACTGTATGTTTTGCAATAAGGCGTAAGCGGAAGGGAGAAAGAGCAGATGGACGAAAGGCAGAAAAACGCTGAACAGGAATTTTTTCAATGGCTTCCCAGCGCGGTTTCGCCTTCAGTGTTAAAGGATATTCAAACGTCTTATATTCAGATTAATGCGTTACTTGTGAAATCAAGGGTGCTTCTGCGGTCGATAGTAAATGTGACTTCAATTAGACAGATTGAAGTAGCGCTCCAGCAGGCAAAAAATGTACTGGCTAATAAGCGTCTGCGCAATACTGCCACAAAGCTTCTTACGGCATATCTTGTCTATCTTCGCGGAAAGAATGAGATGTGTGAATCGGTAACGCTACAGCAGGAAATTGAGACAGAAGACGGTTGGATAAAATATGACTTTGCCAATTCACGATTGTTTGAGCGCACAAAGCCTGCTTATTGTTCGCTTGCTGGAGAGACGATAACAGGAAAGAACTGGGCCCGCATCCTTGTTGCTATTACGGAGCACGAAATTGAGAAGAAAAATCCCGCACTAGACGAGCTTTATAAAAAGCCACTAGTTATTAAGAGAAAAGGGCGCCCCTACCTAATGCAAGATCGTATTGAGGGGTTAAACTGTTCGCAGCTTTCCAACGGATACTGGCTAAACGTGAATCATAGCATCCCAAGACTTATGGAACTGATACAGGCGTTATGTTTACATTGCGGCTATACGAAAGAACAGATACTTCTTTATGGTGTTGTACGAAGCAATGCTTTGGTTTGCAAAGAAAAATCAACGATACCTTCAGCTGGAAGTGGAATCCCTATCGAAAAGGCCGAAGAATATCTACGCGCAGTCGGGTTGCGCGGTGTGACTGTAAAAGAACTGATAGAAGCGGTCCAGCCTGACGCGGCTATAAATCCCACGATAACTGCCCTCAACAAGAGCATGGATGTCATCTGTATGCCTGGAAGTTACTATGTCCACATCGACAGCTTCGTTGACTTAGAGGATGTGGGAGAAGCCCTTGGACGGATATTGAAAACACATTTTGCGCAGTTTGGCGGGTACAGTAATAACCAGCTTCTCTTTGGAGCTGCTTCTCAAGAACTCTCCATGCTTTTGAATGATAACGACTGCGATAATATTGACGCGGTGTATGCCATTGCCCGATTCTTTTTTGAGAAGAAGGCTGTAACAGGGACACCGTACAAATTTTCCATGCCGCATATTTTCGAGAAAGAACCTGACTATCCAATGACGTTGCGAGGTTTGATGATAAACCTTGCCAGAAGCAATGGTGGCCTTCTGTATGCTTCCGATGCTAAGGACTATTTGCAGAAGACCATGCTCACCTACGGCGGCATTGGCCAGCTCCTGCAGCTCGGTTCATCCAATACCTTCCTCATTTACGATTCAGACCGCTATCTTCTAAGCGAGTCGTTGGGAATCGACGATGCTTGGTGTCTTCGGATGCACGACCGACTGGACGATCTTTTCCGCAAGGCGAATGTGGCATATGTCATACCGAGAGATATTAACGCTGCATGGCTGACAACACTGCCGTCGCTGCCGCACGGTTTGGATTGGACGCTCCTTTTGTTGCAAGAAGTGCTGGATAAGTATCCTGCTATCGGCTTTAAATCTATTTCTCCGGATTTGAACCAGACGCTCGATACACTTGCCGCCGCGTTCGTCCCGGTTGACTCACCGCTCCAGACCTTCCCAGATGTGGTTACGCTCTTTATGGAGGAGCACCATGATTTACCGATGCGTATGCCTGGTGAAGATTTGCGGCTTGAACTGCGGGATGCCGGAATGCTGGAAAACGGCGAAATGATTTATGCGCTGCCGAAGGCGTTGAACGACTATCGGTTTGCGTGGTCAAACGAAAACAAAACAGTATATGTGCGCGGGAATAAGTGAACGCGCCATATTAGAATAGAGGTCAATCTATGTACGGATATGAGTGGACGGGTCAAAACGGTATTTACCGTCTGTCAGTTAACAGCAAAATTGAAAAAGAGATTCGTCCTGTGTTCAAAGAGGAGCTGGATTATTTCGGCTTTAACGAACATTGGACATATCCGGACACAGATGCTCCGTTGCTATGGGCCGAGGGGATTCGCCGTTACATTCTGAACGGCAGTTGTGTTGCAGAGGCAGTGGGTGGCGGATTTTATACTAAGCCAACTATTAAAATATACAGCGAGGGCCTGAAACTGGAGCCCATTGATATTGATGCACTGTGGAAAGAGAACGAGCGGCTGATGCTGGGTCTTGAGAAGACTGCAATGGATTTTATTCGCAAGACCTATGCCAAGTACAGTAAGAAAGGCATGGCGTTTACCGTAGCCTTCAGCGGAGGTAAAGACTCACTGGTTCTCCTCGATCTTGTTGCTCGTACGCTTTCTCCGGATAAGTTCTCTGTTGTGTTCAGCAACACTGGTATGGAACTCTCCACAACGATCCAGTCTGTTGAAAAGGCGAAGGAACACTGGTCACCGCTCAAGTTTTACGAGGCCAAAAGCCACCTGAAGCCCGCGGATAGCTGGGAAGAATTTGGTCCTCCGGGAAGAAGAATGAGATGGTGCTGCGCTGTTCATAAATCAGTGCCGACGATTTTGCTCCTCAGAGAAATAACCGGAAACTATAATATAAAGGTTGTAGTCTTTGATGGCGTGAGGGCTGAGGAAAGCGCCGCGAGAGCTGATAGAGATGAGATTAGTGTTGGCGCAAAAAACATTAATCAAATTAATTGTAGTCCGATTCTGAAATGGGGGACATCCGAGTTATTCATCTATTTACTCCACAACGGCATTCTTTTCAATGAAGCTTATCGAAAAGGACTGTTCCGGGTCGGCTGTATTGTGTGCCCCATGTCCTCTGCTTGGTGGGATGGCATTGTAAACGACTGCTATCCAGATGAGATGCGGGAGCTTCTTTCAAATGTTGAAAGCTATGCCCGCGCTACAAAACCAGACAGTGAAGTGAAAAAATTTGTTGAGCAAGGTGGATGGAAGGCTCGTATGGGAGGCCGTGGGCTTCAAAACGGCGGAAACCGGGTAGTCGAGAAAATTGCTGACGACAAGATTTCCTTTAGCTTTACGTCTAAAAGGCAAGACTGGCTTCAAGTCTGTAGTATTCTTGGCCCCATTGTATATAGGGACAATGATATATACACCCAATTAATCGATAAACAAGAGTTCCAATTTCAGATTTCTGGTGAAACACAAAATACTGTTACGTATTGGCCATATTCGAAAATGGACAGGTTTATCCTTAGCCACCTAAGAGGAATCGCAAACAAAACGGCATATTGCTTTGGCTGTAAGGCTTGCGAAGTTCAGTGTCCTGTCAATGCATTTACGATTACTGAAAACGGAATGATATACATCCGAGAAGATAAATGCATCCATTGCTGCAATTGTATTGAGTTTACAAACGGAAAGGGTTGCTTGGCGGCAAAATCACTTTCTGTTACTGGAGGAGAAAACGGTATGGATTTGAAGGGTATGAATAGGTACCAGCATTTTGGCCTTCGCCGTCCTTGGCTGGAGCACTTCTTCGAGCACAAAGAAAATTGCTTCACCATGGGTTCTTTAGGAACGCGCCAATATGACTCGCTCAAGGTTTGGCTCAAAGAAGCAGGGCTTTTAACCGCAACAGGCAAAGGTGCAAAATCAGGTGTTCCGACGCCGCTCTTTGACAAAATTCAGCCGCTCGGAGCAGGAAATCCATTGACTTGGGCGGTCATTTGGACAAACCTTGCATACAACTCCATTATTTCAAAGTGGTACATGCTGAATGCTCCTGCTGGGGAAATCTACGAGAAAAACGATTTGATATTTCTCCTTGGTGACGATTATTCGAAGTCCACACGAGACAATGCGGTAACTGCTCTGCTCGAAACCTTCCGGCATAGTCCCATCGGCACTGTTTTGAAGCAGGGCATCCCGATTCCAAGTGGAAACAGCTACAAGTTTTCAAAGCAGGGATGGAACACTCCGGATGCGGTCGCTATTCTCTATGCGTTGTATATGTGGGCAGAAGCAACGGGAAGATATACCTTTACGCTTGGCCAGATGGCTGCAGCGAGAGGAAACGTTGAGGCAAAAGGCGTAGACCCGGTGTCTATCTTCGGAATCAATCCTGACCGCTTCAAGGACATCCTGCAAGATATTTCCCTTCAGTTCGACAAGTACATCCGCACAACCTTCGTCGCGGATTTGGACAACGTCCAGCTTTTCCCCGAATACAAGTCTCTTGATATTCTGGATTTAATCGCAAAGTAAGGAGGCGGAATCATGGCTAAGTATAATTCCTACATTGAGCTGAGTCCACACTACGAATCGGTGGTGGATATTGATTCCGAATCCCGTCATCCTGATATGTGGCAGGAGTACATTGTCCATGAAGATATGAAGGGAGCCATTGAGAAAATCTGTGACTCCATGAAATATGAAGATGAGGACAAGCGTCGCTCCTTTTGGATTCATGGCGCATACGGCACGGGCAAGAGCTATGCTGCGATTGTTCTGAAGCACCTGTTTGAGGACAAGGTCGATTCTATTCGTAAGTTCCTTTCGAATCAGATGCTGATTCCATACAGAGAACGGTTTCTCTCCATTCGGGAGAAGGGCGAATACCTTGTTATATGGAAGAGTCAGGCTACCGACATTAAGAGCGGCATCCAGCTCATGATGACTATGGAGGATGCCATCCGCCAGAAGCTGAAGGAAAAATTTGGAGCCTCCGCTTACTATGGAAAGAAATCCCTCGTTGCTGCTGCACGAGATGCCGTAAACGATTCCTCCGTCAATTGGGATGATCTCTTCACGAACCAGACGTATGCCCTATTTGAAGAATACGGTTCTGTTGAAGATTTCCGTGAGGAAGTAAACGCAGGAAACCTAAAAGCGGCAAATATTGTCGCCCGTATCTATCGAGATAAAGGCTGGGGCTTCTTTACTTCCCTTCAGATGTTCAAAGATTGGGTTGCCGATGTCATCGAGGGTAACAATCTCCAGGACACTGGTATCATCTTCATTTGGGATGAATTTACCTCTTATCTCCGCAACAATCCTACCGATGATGTTCTCCAGCCTCTCTCGGAGTTTTGTAAAGAGCAGCCTTTTTTCATGTTCCTGATTGTTCATAGGGCACCAAGCTGGGTTAGTCAGATTGGAGAAGAAGTCTACGAGCAGATTGTTCACCGCTTTCATTCGCTCGACTTCCATGTTAGTGAGAGCGCGGCCTATGAGTTAATTGGCAGTTCCATTCTCACTCGTGCGGGAATGGAAGAACAGTGGAATGCGGAAAAAGATAAGCTGATGAAATCCATCAGCAAAAACATTGCTGACTTCGACAATCTGGACATGAGCAGCAAAAAGGAGCGCCTTCGTCAGCTTTGTCCGCTGCATCCGATGACGCTTTCGCTCCTTGCAATTGTTGCCCAGAACTTCGGAGCTTCCCAGCGTACACTCTTCCGCTTTATGAAGGATACGAAAGAGTCCGAAGAGAATGTCGGCTTTATCTATTACATCAACAATTTCGGCCCAGACGATTGGCGGTGGTTGACCCCAGACTTCCTATGGGACTATTTCTTTACCAGGGAGAGTGATGTTCGCAGCTTTTCTACAGAGGCCAAGAGCGCCTACCAACATTTTATGTCAAAGCGCGAATACATCGCAGACGATTATCACATGCATGTGTTCAAAGCGGCCATGCTGTTGATTGCGGTCATGTCCTCTGGAACAGTCAGCAATCTTTACAGCCAAGCTACACAGCGAAAGGTATCTGCTACTAGAAGCACTTTGTATAAATGCTTTGCTGGGCAGCTGACCAAGGAAGATGTGGAAATGTATCTCTCCGACCTTGAGCAGATTGGTGTACTCCGCCTTGATGCCATGACCAATGGGGACATGCGGCTGCAAATTCCGTATACCGGAAACGCAGATGTATTTGATGTCCGTAAAAAGATGCTTGTCGAGAAGTATACCCGCTACGAATTATTCAAGAAAAACGGTTACTTCGCCAAGTCCATGGAAGCAAAAATCTGGGATAAGACAAGCGCATCCTATGGCAGAATGTTTATCGCGGCCTGTGATTCCGGAACAACGTCAATGAATGCTCGTTTTGGAGAGGTTCAAACGGAACTGAAAAAGTGCCCGTATAAGTTTGGAATTCTTGTCATAGCGATTTCCGAATCCAGCCAGTTTGCAGCAATGCAAGAGAAGGTAAAGACCCTCGCCGCGCAGGACGAAACAGGTCGCATGGCCATCTACCTTCTGAAATCGCCACTGACTGACGAGCATCTGGATAGATGGTATAATGCTATGACGCATTCCGAGCTTGCTGGTGAGGAAGGCAAAAGTGGTGACGCTGAGCGGTATTCTGATGAGGCAAGTAGCATTATTGAGGAGTGGTCTGCTCCTGCAATGGACGACCAGCTCATGGTTGTCTGCGGAGACAAAGTATATCCGTCAGAATACGGCACCTCCTATTTTGCCGCAAAGCTGGAGAAGAACATTATCTTCGGCTCCATCTTCACAGCGGCTCCTGAGCTTGTTGTTTCAACGAATACTGCCTTCAAGAAAATTCAGCAGAGCACAGCTTTAGCAGGTGTCCAGAAATCCGCGCCCAACACCCAGGTCGGCAATATTGTCAACGGATTGAAGCAGGCTGGAGTGTGGGATGTTGAGGGACTTGAGGCATTGTCGCAGAGCAAAGGAAATGGCGGTACTGCTGCGATTGCTAAAATTTCAAACTTTATCTTGCAGCGATTCTCTCAAGGAACACAGATTAAGCTGGATGCTCTTTGGCAGGAACTCCAGGATGCCCCTTATGGCTATTATAACTGTATGGCTTGCGGATACATCCTCGGCTTTTTGCTGCGCTACTATGTTAACAGTGAGTTTAGCTGGAACAAGGGAGATAATAATCCGTGGCCGCTGACTGACCAGACGCTTGCAACGATGATTACCAGCCTCTGCAAAGAGGAAGTCATCAACAATTACCTTTCTCCCGGCTCCGAAGTGTGGCAGAAATTTAAGCCCTATGTGCGGAAGGTATTCCAGCTTCAGGACAATGAGGCAGTCAATGAAACTGAAGCTCGGAAATACATGTCCAAGCAATGCACAGAAAAGGCTGGCGCTCCATTTTGGGTTCTGAAGTATGCTCCGGAGGAGAAATTTGGCGGTGCAGCTGCAAAGCAAACGGCAGATGAAATTATCGATCTGTTCTGCGATTTTCTGTCTGAGACTGGCGAACAAGAACAGGTCATGGGTAATATCACCGTAAGATTCACCGGCCACGGGCCCGTTCGGAAAGCGCTTGCAAATCTCTACTTTGACCAGAATACGGTTTATGATGCTTTCAGCTCGTTCATTTCTCAGAAGTGCGCTGAACTTCCAGAGTTACAAAAAACCATTGGCCTTACAAGCCACGACCTGTTTGACGCCATACACCAGATGATGCAGGGCCAGGTTTCCACTTGGACAGAGGCCCAAGTCGAGGAAAAGCTTTCAGAGCTTTGCATTGAGTACAGCGCGGTCGCCATTTTGAACGATGCGCTGAATGTTAAGCGGAAGAGCATTAAGCTCCTCAGCGACGATATTGCGAACGCCTTTGAACATATGAAGGTTCCCGGAACCGTCATTGAGAAGATGGACTATGCTTGGATCCCCGCGCTGAAGGCAATGAGGGATATTTCTACTACGCAATGGTCGAAAATCGAACTCGCGGACAGAGAAAACTACACCGGGCTTTTGAGAACCGATGCGCAGAAAGTGTGGGGCTTTGTTTCGTCCTCGAAACCGATTCTGCAGCATTACATGGAATCTCGTGGGCACAATTGTACAGACGAAGAACTTGACGGCATTTATAAATCACTTAAGGCTGTAAGTTACAATTCTCCGGCTGCGGATTTCGATACCCGTATTGACGCCCAGCTTAACAAGGTGGCCTATAACAGAAACAAAGTCCGTATTCAGGAACTCTGGAAAGAGCAGAGTGGTTTTGACTCCATTACCCTTTGGTGTGCAAACTATGCAGTACCTATCCAATGGGTGGTTGGAGATGAGGCCCTTCCTCATATCACGGTTTTGAAGACGGTACAGGATGGTAAAATTGCGGACAATACCGCTCTCCATAATGCCACGCAGTTCTTTGAGGCGCATACCATCAGCACCCTAAAAGATAAAACGTTCATCGAAAATTGCTTTATCTCCCAGATTGGCGAAAGCTATCGAAACGCCTTTGAATCATACGGACAGGTTCTGTTTTCTCGGCTGAAAACCAACACCAAGCTGACCACCGATGTGTATTCCTGGGCCAACAAGGTAGGAGAAATCAGAAAGACCGTTGATGCTTTCTTGCGTGATAAATTCTGCGGAGAAGCAAAGAAGAAGGTAAAATCTATGCCGGAAGCTCAACTGAGAGACAAGGTCGTACAGCTCCTCGACGAGAATCCCGACCTTTATACGCTGTTTATTAAGTGAGGAGGCTAAATCGTGACAATTGCTGAAATCAAGGAAAAGCTCAGCCAGGAACGTGGCTTCGGTTCCCGGTACCCTGCACGGATTGTTTTCGTCGAGAATCTTGACGATTATTCTGTGCTTGAGCATCAGCTGAAGGGTATCTGCGATGTCACGATGAATGTGGCCGATTTTTGTCGTGCACCAGATACTGTCCCTCAATTCGACCAGATTAAGAACAAGTTGAAGGAGTGCGAGGGACAGCAGGTTTTGCTGCTCTCCGTTGGTGAATACCTACGTATGTGCACGAAGCGTGAGTTAAATCCCGACCGTCGCCAGTTCAGAGCATTTTGGGAAACGCAACAACCGGAAGCATCCAAGACCAGAGTCGTCATTCCTGTTTTCAATTGTAGAGATATCTTTGACCGGATTATCGGAGCGATTGATGAGCGCCAAGAAAATTATGTCTGGACGCTCGATTCTGCACCATCAGTTGAAAGCTATACCGTATCTGTGTATTCCCCAAAATTCAAGGAAGCCATTAATCCAGATGCAGATAATTTGACCTCGTGGTTCCGGGACTGGCAGATAATTCTTAGAAGAAATGTGCCCTGCTCTGTCGTGACCATGCAGTACGGAAGTGTCGAAACAGCCTATGGCACAGTAAATATTAAGCCCATTGATAGTCCATTCAGATATCTGACGGACATCCTGGTAGACGGCCATTTACTTATTGAGAAATGGCAAAGCAATGACTTCTGGAGCCGAGTTGTTAATTGCACCTCACAATATGCGGCAAAGACGGCATCGTTTGATAAAGTCGTACTTGACGCATTAAAGGTCAATGAGTTTGACTTTGTTTCTGTTGCGGCAAGATGGGAAACTCTGAACGTTTTTCAGAAGAACCTTGTTTGGCTCTGGTATAGGGTATATCCGACCGATGAGTACTATAGCTATGCCTGCAAAAAGGCATTATGTGCTTCTGATATTCCGGAGAAGATTCGGGATGAGATTTTGCTCATTTCTAACAGAAGCGACCGCTGGATTGAGGAGAGGATGGCTGCTGTTCGGGCTTTGTCTTTTCACTCCTTTGATGACGCGTATTTTGCGCTCATGGATAGGTTGCCGTTGGACGAGACAAAATTGAAGCTCCTTACTTATCAGACTCACGAAGAAAAAACATATGCTGTTAAGGTTATCAGTAACATGCTTCGTGGTGGTGCTGAACCGAGTGCGATAGCTGCTTCCTTGTTAGAACGCGATTATCCATCTTTGGCATCGTACATGAAGGATGAAATGGGTTGTGATGATGTCATAGATGAGTATATGGCATGGTATCGTAAGAACAAAATCATCAATCGATATCCGGGCGACTACCCAGTCCAAATGACCTTTGACCGATTTGACGCTCGGTACAAGCTCATGCATAAGCTGCAGGGGAAAGACTGCGTGTCATTTTGGATTGACGGATTTGGAAGTGAATATACACCCTTGTTCCTACACGAGCTAAAAGCACGGGGCATTGTTCCGGAATCCGTAAAACTAGCCACTGCGCTTCTACCTACTGAGACAGAATATAATCACCAATGGGACGAACACGACCCTATGACAATTAAGTGGGATAGACTGGATTCCTTCTCTCATAAGGGGATGCCAGATGACAAAAGCTACTACTCCTGCATTGTCCATCAACTATCCGTGTTTTCTGATGCTGCTAAGAAGGTTGAAGAACTCTTGGAAAACCACGAGTATGTAGTTGTGACTGGAGACCACGGAAGCAGCCGTTTTGCAGCACTGGCATTTCATCAGGAAAATGTCGTCCCAATTTCTGCTCCGAAAAAGTCAACGGTTCGTAGCTTTGGAAGATTTTGTGAGCTCGATGATAATGCTGGAGATGTCATTGCTTTGCCAAATACGGTCGTAGCTACTTCAAATGGCAAGCGCTATCTAGTTATGGATAACTACCAGCACTTCTCGGTGAGCGGCAATGCAGCTGGTGGAAACACAGATGAACATGATGTTGTTGGGGAAATCCATGGTGGAAATACAGCGGAAGAACGGCTCGTGTCTGTTATCGTAATCAAGAGGAAGCGGCCTCTTTCTCCTGTAACATGCAAGCCCAAAGGCGGCCTGTTTGTTACAAAGAAAAATGGGCATGTAGAAAAAACTCTGCAATTTAGTCGCCCCATATCAACGCTGGAAGTTTCTTATGATAACAAGGAAGCCACCTGTACGATGAATGCGGATGGGTCATGGCTTGTCATTTTAGACGGTGTTACTACTGATGACATTACCCTCTCGGTAATAGCTAACGGGCGGCTTCTTCCCAATGTAACTCTTAAGGTTAAGGCTCAAGGCATCAGTAAAAACGATGATCTGTTTGGTGGGATGGGCCTATGAGAAGAAAAATAGAATGCTGTGAGTGCGAAAAAGCACTTAAAAAAGATGAGGTTGCTTTGTGTAAAAAACTGCTTGGTACGGACACAGAAGATTATTACTGCATAGGTTGCTTGGCAGAATACTTGGAGTGTACAAAAAATGACCTCGAAATTAAAATCCAAGAATTTAAGGAACAGGGATGTACACTATTCCTGTGATGGGAGGAGGAACCAATATGCTGGAAGATAAAGTACGCGATGTTTTTTCCGACATGGTGGTACTGAAAAATCCAGAAAGGACCGAGTTCTTTTCCAATTTAAGCCTACCCTCATATATGCGTGACTGGCTTGTAATGAAATTCTCGGATGACGACGGAATCATTGACTACGACAGCGTACTTAGATATATCCGCCAGTATATTCCGAGTCGTGAAGATTTTGAGCAATTTAAATTTGAGATGGTGAACGGAGAAACCGTTCGCTTTCTGGCTAGAATCCGTGTAAATGTCGATATTAAGACCGGGAAGACCTTGTTCGAGCTTCCTGATTTTGGCGGCTCACGTTCCGGAGCATCGGGGGAAGTTGCAAATGATGTTGTCTCCCAATGGAAGGAGACACTCCTCAAAGAAAGTGAAAACTGGGGTATTGTTGAGCTGATTTGGGGCAAAGATTATTCCTCGCGTCAAGGGAAAGGCGTCATTAAACTCATTGAGTACAGACCATTTTGCCCGTACACTGTAGACTTGGAATTTTATAAAGAGGCCAGACGAGCATTTTCCATCGAAGAATGGATTGATGTGTTAATCTCCGCTGCTGACTATAATCCCGCTGGATACGATTCAGAACAGCAAAAACTGTATGTTCTTCGCAGACTTCTTCCTTTTGTTGAGAAACGTCTAAACCTGATGGAACTCGCCCCGAAAGGTACGGGAAAAAGCTATGTTTATCAAAAAATCAGTAAGCGTGGTTGGCTAATTTCAGGTGGAACAGTTTCAAGAGCTTCTCTTATTTACGATAACCAGAAAAAAACTGGTGGATTACTGACCCGGTTTGACTTTGTCGGTTTTGATGAAATACAATCCATGACCTTTGATAAGCCTAGCCAGATTCAGACGGCACTGAAGGATTATATGGAATTCGGCGAGGTTCAAGGATTTGATGCTCAGGTCGTTGCCGATGCCGGGGTAATTGTCCTTGGCAACATCAACGCCAGCCGGTTCAATGTTAATGAGAATATGATGGAAGAGGTAAGTAGCGTTTTTAGTGAATCTGCCTCACTTGACCGTTTTCATGGCTTTATCCCTGGCTGGAAGATTCCAAGAATGCATCAGGGACTTGTAGCAAATGGTTGGGCACTCAACACAGAATACTTTGCTGAGGTGCTCCATCTTCTCCGCGACGATTTAACCTATACTACAATAGTAGATGAATGTTTGGCAGTTCCAGCAAAACCTGATAAGCGCGACCTTACGGCAATTAAAAGGCTTTGTACAGCATTCGTTAAGCTACTATACCCTAATGCTACATGCAAGGATGACATACCAGCCGACGAGTTCATTAAATATTGTTTGGAACCGGCTAAAGAGATGCGAGGCGTTATTAAAAAGCAACTCTGTATTATAGACCCGAAAGAATTTAATGTTCCGGGGAAAAAGGATATTCCAGACATACAATATAACTATATGTAAGGGATTAATATGGGCAGACTAATTTATGCGGATAATGCAGCGACTACAAAGTTAGATATTCCTGTGTTTGAGTCGATGGTACCATGGCTTCTTGAACAATATGGAAATGCATCTCAACCCTATTCGTTTGCACGAAAGCCAAAGAGGGCGCTTGCAGAGGCACGAACTACTATTGCAAAGTGCATCGGTGCTCAGCCAGAGGAGATATATTTCACCTCTGGAGGTACCGAAAGTGATAACTGGGTTATCAAAAGTTCTGCTTTTTCAGACCCGGGTAAACGAGCAATGATTACCTCCGCTTTTGAACATCATGCTGTGCTGCATTCATGCGCTGCGATTGAACGGCTGGGATATCCAGTTGTCTATATGGAGCCAACTGATGAAGGTTATATTACTCCTGAGATTTTAGAGAATTACATTACCGACAGAACACGATTGGTATCGGTGATGTTTGCTAATAACGAGATAGGAAGCATTCAGCCAATTCAAGAACTTTGTAAAACTGCTCACGCGCATGGCGCTCTCTTTCACACAGATGCGGTTCAGGCTGTTGGACATGTCGAAATTAATGTCCACGAATTGGAAGTAGATTTTCTTTCAGCTTCTGCGCATAAGTTTAACGGTCCAAAGGGCATTGGCTTTCTCTATATTCGAAAAGGAATAGAACTCCTCCCATATGCGGATGGTGGCGCACAGGAAAGTGCTCATCGCGCTGGTACAGAAAATGTAGCGTCTATTGTTGGCATGGCAACGGCACTAAAGGAAAACTGTGATTTTCTGAAACAGCATCAACAACACATCTTAGAATTAGAGAATACCTTGATTGCGGGGCTGAACAGTGCAGGAATTTCATACTGTCGCAATGGTAGGGGAACCACGCTGCCTGGCCTAATAAGTCTGTCATTTTTGGGGAAGGACGGCGAAGCAATTCTCCACCGTATGGATCTTATGGGGATCAGCATTTCAACCGGGTCGGCCTGCGATAGCGTAAACACCGAAACGTCTCATGTCCTGCAAGCTATTAGGCTTGACGATAATTATGCCAAAGGCACCATTCGTGTTTCACTTGGAAAGTATAATACCAAGGAAGACGCCGAGAAAATTGCTGCGGCACTTGTAAAAATTGTAGGCTGATACGCGAAAATATTACCAAGTAGTTAAGCAATATTGTTTCGTTAAAATATTAGTGGCTAAGCGGCCAAAAAGAAACGATTATACCCTGTTATGTCCTTGATTTCGAGGGTATAATAGGGTATAATTCTGCATAGAATAGTATCTCACAGGAGGTGCGCTATGGACTTATCTGAGATGCAAACCCGGGCGGCAGAACTGGAACAGCAGATTGCAACTTTGCCTGCTGGCTCTGTTACGAAGAAGACTGTCAACGGCAAGGAGTATTTTTACCACCGTTGGACGGAGAACAAAAAGCGGCGGGAGAAGTATATTCCCGCTGACGAATTGGAGAATTTCCGTGCGCAGATCGAGCGGCGGAAGGAACTGGAGCATGAGCTGAAGACGCTGAAAAAACAGCTGCCCAAGGCGAAATCTGCGAACCTTTCTGCGTTTACCACCAATGTCCGAACCGGCGAGGCACTGCGTTCCTTTGCGGCATCTGTTCGTAGCTATCGCAGGCGCGAGTGCTTCCGGCAGTTGCACGATTTTGTCTACGGGGAACCGCAGGACAAGGTGTTCATTCTCTACGGCCTGCGCCGGACGGGGAAAACCACTATGATCCGCCAGATTTTCGCGGAGATGAGCGACGCAGAGCTTGCCAAGGCAGCGTTCATTCAGATCACCGCAAAAGACACGCTGGCAGACGTGAACCGCGACCTCAAGCTGCTGGAAGCGCAGGGCTTTCGCTATGTGTTCCTCGATGAAGTGACGCTGATGGAGGATTTCATCGAGGGGGCAGCGCTGTTTTCTGACGTATTTGCAGCCTGCGGCATGAAGATCGTGCTCTCCGGCACGGACTCACTGGGCTTCCTCTTTACCGAGGACGAGCAGCTTTACGACCGCTGCGTTCTGCTGCACACCACATTCATCCCTTACCGCGAGTTTGAATCTGTCCTCGGCATCCACGGCATCGACGAGTATATCCGCTACGGCGGCACCATGAGTCTCGGCGGCGTTCACTACAACGAGACCTCCACGTTTGCCAGCAAGGAAAGTACCGACGAATATGTGGACACCGCCATCGCCCGCAACATCCAGCACTCCCTGCGCTGCTATCAGTATGAGGGACATTTTCGCCATCTGCGGGATTTATATGAGAAGGGCGAGTTGACCAGCGCCATCAACCGGGTCGTGGAGGACATCAACCACCGCTTCACGCTGGAGGTGC
>Ga0129311_1000215_pt1 | contig 54132 bp, 75 predicted proteins | sample Go1ome_FD_94435 | JGI IMG/M metagenome (GOLD analysis project Ga0129311, IMG submission 94435) | Western lowland gorrila individual fecal microbial communities from Wisconsin, USA - Go1022B metagenome | ecosystem: Host-associated > Mammals > Digestive system > Large intestine > Fecal | place...
ATATCAAATTGTTTTCTGGTCAGTGTCTGATTCATCTTCTGCTTCCTTTCTGTTGCTGCCCTGCACCTACTGTATCTGTGTCAGGTCGTAAGGAGTTGCCTGATATACATAGTAATTCAGCCAACGTAATTATTTATTCTCGTAGAACCCTTGATTTTACTGGGCTTTTGAGGTTATCTTGTCCCCTTCACCTTCAATTTGGCTCCTTTTTGGCTCCACGCTTTCAATAGTTGAAATATTACGTATTTTATCAATATAAGTATTAAATGTGTCGATTTCTAATACTTTTCGTTCTTCTGTTACATGAACATATAGGTTCATTGTCATTTCTAGTGTGGCATGTCCTAAAATCTTCTGTAACGTTTTTGGATTCATTCCAGATTCAATACATCTTGTTGCAAATGTATGTCGGAAACAGTGTGGATGAATATCATCAAGCACTTCTGATTCTTCTCTGGTATAATTCATTTCTTTTAAAATTCGGTCGATTGCGTCATTAACAATTTGAGATTCAAGAGGAGTGTCATAAATTGTAGTAAATAAAAGATCTTCGAATCCTTTCGGTGCTGCTCTTTTTGATACCATTGCGTGTTTTTTTGATGACACAACTCTTTTTTGTTTTATTTGTCTTTGTAGGGCTTCTCTCGCCATTGTAGACATTGGAACCTCTCTAACAGAACAATATGTTTTGGGACCGTCTAAGTGAAAAGTTTTTTTAGTATCACCCATATGTTCCCATTTTTGATAAATTAATGTTTTATTTACATAAATAACATTATTTTCAAAATCTATATCTTTTTCTGTTAAAGCATACGCTTCTCCCGGACGTAAACCAGATCCTAGCATTAACATATATAGATTATAATAAAATGAACCTGCTGCGGCTTCCATAAAATCTCGTTGTTCATCTTCCGTTAAATATCTTGGTTCTGTTTGTTCATCTCTTATAAGTTTAATGCCTTTTCCTTCATTTCTCATTACTAAATGATCTTCTAAGGCTCTTTCCAATACATCCATTATAATTTTTCTGGACATATTGATTGTCATATATTTATATCCTGCTTTTTTTTCATCTTTAAAAAAGGCTTTTATTTGAATTGTTGTAATAGATGACAAAGGTTTATCCCCAAAATATTCTTTAATATGTTTTCTATAATGTGTTATATAAGTAGCTTTTGTGTTCTCTTTTATAATCCCAAACTTATGTATTTCTAGCCATTGGTTATAAAAATAATCTTCAAATTTTGTGCTTTCATCAATAACATTTTGGTTTAAAGTATCTAAAGCCTTATGCTCTTTCAGCCACTTTCTACATGCTTTTAAATCATACGATTTATATTCCGGACGTCTTCCAAACCTATCTGTAAATCTTGCTAAATACCTCCCATCTTTTTTTTGAGATAAGCACTCTCCTAATTCCTTTCCATTTAGATCTTTTCCCATTATATATCTCCTTAAGATAAGGAAACACCCAAATTATCTTATCATAAGGGTGTTTCTTTGTGAATAATTATTTTATATTTCAATAGAATCTTCTAAAAACTGTTCGAATTCCTTTCTTTTAATTAGTTTTTTTCGTCCTACTTTTAAAACAAACGGACATTTTGGTTTACTTAATAAATACCCTAGTGTGTTTGCTCCAATATTGCTATATTCCATAGCTTCTTCTCTTGTGAGTAAGACTTTTTCCCAAGGTGGTATATTATTCTTTTCTTGCATTTGCTCACCTCATTTAATGTTAAACATTTTTTAATCTATCTCTATCTGCTCTACATCTTTAGGGATCTGTTGATAAAAATCTTCCATATCTTTAATTTTTACCTGATACTTTGCAATCGGGTATTTTGCTTCATCTAAAAAATCCTGCAAAAATTGTTCGGATTCAAGATAATAACGATGATCATACCCCTCAAAGACCTGTCCCCGGCAGGCAGGAATGTGCAGTAGTGTTGCCAGATTTGGAAGCTTATAAATATAAGAATCCGTTGACATTTTACAATCTTCTACGTAATCTTCTTCAAAATAATATTCATCATCCGCTTTATTCTCTGGCATAGTTTCATCTGCGATTTCTATATATTTTAAAATATTGGGAATATTTTCTTTTTTAGCCAGCCAATTAAAAATTTTACCAGAATCCATTTCTGACCAACCTATTTTTCTTTTTTCTGTTAATACGCAGTTTATAATACAATTTGGAATTTCAAAATCCATATCAAACTGACTGGCTATAAACAAATAATCACAAAAATTATTAGAAAACGGCTTTGGTATTTCAACAAGCATAAAATCTAATTTATCCCTTTTTTCAGACGGTATTGAGTAATTAAAAAAGAATGATGAAATATACTGCTTAACTTTATTTTTCGTAAGTTTTGCAGGTTCGCCATATTCTGATTCTATAGCGTTTTTAAATATTTTTGCAAAATTATCCATATCTTCTTGTGTAAAGCCTATTATATATGCATCTTCTGGTAAATCTGGGTTTACAAGTCTAATTTTTAACATTCTTTTTTCGCCTCATATTCCTGCAAATATCTTTGAAAATCTGTTTCGGATACTTTATCCCATTTTACCTTTTTCGATGATAAAGCTTCCTTTACAACAGCAGTTCCAATCTCTTCCATCATTCCACCAGGCAGTCCCCCATCGCAGATACAACAGAGCGTGTCCTTGGTCTCTTCATCTTCAAAGGAAAACTGTAATAACAATGGATTCTCATAATCATCATTTGTACCTGCAACGGCGGAAACAAAGCAACCGACATGTTCATCGATTGCCTGTTTTGCGATATTTGCGATACTTTGATATTCTTTTTCAGAAAGGATACCTAATGTAAATTGCATCTTTTCTACGGTTACGATAGTTGTGATCATTTACACATATCTCCTTTCATAGCATCCGTAATATCTACCGCTTCTTCTGCATTAAAGGTGGGTATTTCCTCTCCTCCAAATGCAGAACCAATGATATGACCAACTAATTCGAATTTATTTTGGTCTACCAGATTATTTGGTGTATGTCTAAAGTGCGTTACCTTATACTTTTTCTCTTTATCGGTCATAAACAAATGAGCACCTAATTTTGGATCTTTCTGTCCCTTTTCATTCTTTACAGGAGACATGAAAGGCTTATCTCTTTGCATATCTACTGCCATTTCAAATTCAGGTGCCGGATTTCCCTGTCCAAAAGGTCTAAAATCAGACAAAACCTTTTCGATTGCAGGAATCTTATCTTTTACAATCTGATACCGCAGATTATCTTCGCCCGCCTCTGCTTGTAATTTTAAGGGATCTACCTGTACTTTTTCCGCAATTTTGATATTATCCAGTGTCATGGAAAGTCCACAAGCACCAGAGTGTCCACCCATTTTAACGAAGGTTTCTTTGGGCATATCTGACAGAAAACTAAAGATATTGAATTTTCCATAGGAACGTCCAGATCCCTTATAAACATCCGGAATATGAGTATCTGTAAGCACCAAAGCAGGTCTTTCATATTTTTCTGAAACCTTTCCCGCTAAGATACCTACAATTCCTTCATGTAATCCGGGGAATGCTGCCCAAATCGGGCAAGCGTTTGTTCTACCGGTATCTTCCAGATATTTATCCAGAATAGCGAATTCTTCATCACGAATCCGCTTTCTTTCATTATTCAGTTCGACTAATCTTGCACAACCTTCTTCTGTTGGATGCCACAAATACTTTAATACCTCAGATGCGCCTTTATCTAAAAGTCTGCCCGGTGCATTAAATGCTGGTCCAAGATAAAATCCAAAATGGTCTTCATTACAGAAATTGGGGTCCTGTCCCATGCCGACTAACAGATCACAAAGGGGCTTCGGGGCTTTCTTTTCCCGGAACAACTGAATTGCATGTCTTACCAATCCCCAGTTGCCTTCTACTAAATTCATACAGTCCGCAACTGTTGCAAGTCCTGCGTATACTGACAGTTCTTCTGCTTTTTCTTTACTAAGGAAAGGTTCTGCCAACTTAAATGCTACTCCTGCGCCACACCAGTAGTTTCCGATAAATGGATTATCCAAGGATGCCACAGCAGGATCGATCAGCATATCTGTTTCCGGCAAAGCAACGCCTTCTCTTGCATTATGATGGTCGGTTACCAATACAATATATCCCGCATCTTTCAATTCCTTTAAAACGGGTCCTGCTGCAATGCCATTATCCACAGTAATTACTAAAGAACCCTTCGGCAAAGATGCCTTAATCTCTTCCACAATCGTAGAGTTAATACCATATCCTTCTGAAAAACGTCTCGGAATACGTACCTTTACTTTTTTATCCGGATATAACTCTTTAATTGCACTGGTCATAATAAAGGAAGCACAAATACCATCCACATCATAGTCGCCCACGATTTCAATATATTTGTTATCCCTGACATAATTCCAAAACTTCGTAGCGACTTCTCCATTTACAGGATACGGATCGGTTGCCCATTCTTTTAAAATCTCATCCGATGTACCCTGTCTTTTATGTAAGTCTGCCCGTATGATTTCTTCTATCGATTTATTTCTTTTTGTTTCTTCCGGCATATTATCTCCTCTACTTTCTTAGTTCATCAAAATGAGGCGCCAATACTTTTGCAAGATTTTCACCCTTTTCCTGACCAAAAATCAACTGCATCTGGAAAGGTAATCCAATCTTTACGTCAGAGGCATTCCGGATACCACGATCGATATCCTCCATCTGTCCTGCATAAGCATTGCCTGTTTCTTTTTCTGCCTGGGCAACTAATTTCTGTAATAAATTAGAAATTTCCGGCGCAGCTTTTTTCTTTGGTTCCCTTTTTAGCTTCGGTGCTACGATTTCTTTTTCCACTTCTTCCTTAGCAGGCAAAGGCTCTTGCGTTACTTTGGCAGCTCTGGGTTTTCTTACGGTTTTGGCAGCAGGTTTACTTAAGCTTGCGAGAGATAAAATTTCGATACCCTGTGTTTTTGCAAAATCGACAATCGCTTTATCCGCAGATGCTAATACATAAATGGTATCTGTATGCAAAGCAAAAGCCTCCCCCAAGCAGAAGATAAAGGTATCTCTGTCTGTACCAAGTGGTGCTGAAATATCCATTTCTCCCAAGGATAGATTACATAGTCTGTTATAATCAGCAACCTTTAAGTCCTCTCCAAAAATACGAATTTTTCCCAGTTTATCTAAACATTTGGGATTGGTTTCTACAAAATCTGCAAATTTCTGAATCTGATTTGTCCATAACAAGACAGCCATAAAAACACTCCTTTCAAGGCAAAATATATTTTTATATTTTCTTATGTCAAAAAAAACCGTAAAACTGGCGATAATTTATAAGAAAATATAATAATTTATAAAAAAATATATATAAAAAAAGACAGCCAAGAAATTAGCCGTCTTTTCTCATATCTGAAATGGTTTGAAGAATACTTTTATAATCCTCCAAGTGTCTTATTTCTACTTTCATGTAACTCGCACTTTTTATCGCATTATTAAGTAATTTCTGCATTTGAGGATTTTTTAAAAGCTGTTCACATTGATCGTCAAATTTTACATCAGCGGGCGAATGAACTGTATTATATTTTATGGTAAGACTTTTTGAATGGAAAAGCAGGTCAAAGAAGCGACTAGAACTCTTACATTCATAGATATCTGATAATCTGATTTTTTGAATATTATCTGTATGTAATCTGCTACTGGAATAGTGATTTTTATAATAAAAATTTTTGTTGGTAATCCAGTAATATTGATATTTACCAGATTTCAAACATATTTTGTGCAAAATAAAAATATATAAAGCATATATACATACAAAAAGGATAAGTGAAACAACCTCGCTGGAAAAAGTTATACCACAAAGTTTAATGATACAAAGCTTGGTCATGCAGAAAATACCAAAAAGACTATATACCAAATTTGTAAAATTACCATCTATAAAGGTACCTTTTGGTTCCGATTGTCCTTTTTGCACGATATACTCATCGGCTTCTAAATTTGGTGTTAATTCATTCATCATGGTATACCTCTTATTATCTCTTCCGTCTTGTTAAAAATAATAATGTACCGATGATGGCTGCTAAACCTAATCCAGAAAGGATACCAGTCTTCCAATTTACCGTTTGCTTTTCTTCTGTTGGAGCTTGTGTTGCAGCGGGTAATGGTGTCTTTGTAGGTTCCGGTTCTGCATTTTCAATAATCTCTACTGTCTGAAGTTCTTCCTCCTGCACAGAAATAGATTCACCGCCATTAATCAGATTTCTTTCTGCATCTAATCCATTTTGTCTATCTTTCGCCCAACTGATAAAATCATTCAGGTTTGCATCAATAAAATCCTGATCGCCCTGAATAGCGAAAATATGTACGGTACCATCTTTAGTAACCGTAAATGGAGTTAATTTTGAGTTACTTTCGTCTGTATATTGAAAATCTGTTGTTAAGGTATGTGTTCCGGGCAAAGAACCATATCCAGAACTGTAACCCGCAAAGAACCAGTCTCCTACCGGATATCCATAATCGTTTGTCCAAACTTCATAGCCATTGATTGTTGCTTCTACTACCATATCTTCCGGATAATAATGAATAGCCGATTCCTGAAAATTACCATTCTCATCATAATAGTTTGCACAATAATAATTATTGACATAAGCAATATCACGATTGGAATTATCTACAAAAAGATGAATGGTAACACGACCTTCTTCTGTGTTTCCCGAAGCACCTTTTGCCTGAATCAGCCAAAGTCCATCATCTGTCATTTCATAATGTTGTAAATCAAATCCTGCATTTACGGTAAAAGATTGTGTGAGAAACATCACAGCGGAAAATACGGAACATAATATTACGTTTAATTTTTTCATAGAAACCTCCTAAACTTCATCCGGAATCAGATAGAATAAATCTTTCCCGGGAATATATACTAAACTACCTGTTTCTAATTTCATTGCACCATATCCTTCGTGAGCATCTGGAATATGTCTTACTGCCACATCAGAAATTTCATAAATATACTTTGCGAAATTATCTAAATCTTTTCCGGATAACACTTCGATTTTAGATTCTCCGGTAGTTTCATTTTTTGTAATTTTTTGCCAGACACCAAAAGCATCTTGTTCCACACAGATTTCCATAACGTTATTATCTTCTATCGCATATTCTGCATAACATTTGATATTAGATAAAAACCGATTACGCAATTTACGTTTGGTATCTAATTCCTTTTTCTTCTTATAATATAGAATGGTTCCAGTCACACCACACACGATAGATGTTCCTGCAAGTAAATAAAGTAGTTTTTTATCATCTTTCTTCATAAAATAGTCTCCTTTGTCGTAATATATTGTACTATTATGAAGTGGAAAAGGTCGTCATAATATGTACTACGGAATGAATTGGAATTCCTAAATCGGAAAAAGGAAGCGGAATTCCTAAGTGTATATTTTTACTTATTACACTTTTTGTTATTTTTAGATTTCTTCCTCGTTTTCCATCTCATTAGTAACCGTCTCTACTGCTTCTACTTCCCTTCCGGTACGACATCTTACACCAAAGCTGGCGTCATAACCAAGATTTTTAAGCATTTCCGAAGCAGCTTGAAATACCGCATCTGCATCTTGTCCTTTGTCATATAATACCATTGGAATACCGTGATCATAGATAACGGACAATCCTTTCGATTTTAATTCTTTTACTGCTTTCTCTTTATCAGTCATTTTCTACCTCCGGTAATCCGACTATCTGATCGCAAGCATTCATAATGTATGCATAAGATAACGGATGTGTCTTTTGATATTTTTCGCCATACATAAATGTATGTTCAAAGCTTTCAGCAAAACCTTCTAAGGTGCTACTACTACCATATTTGGTGGTATATTCTTTTTCCCAAATCTCTTTCCATTCCTTTGAATTGGAAATATATCCGAGTTTTCCATCCACGTAATGGCCCATTTCATGAATAACTGCATTTGCACCGTTTTTTGTATCTTCCAGTCGGATTTCTTTAATGCTATCATCATATCCACTAGCAATTGCACTGTATCCCCAACCAGCGAACCAGATATCTTCTAACCTTTCTGTTGTGATACTTAATGTCCATCCGTCCAATTGGAAAGACTCTCTTACATTTGCTGGTATCTTACAATAGTTTGTAAGTGCTTTTGTATAGTTACTGCTTGATACATCTCCGATAAGCTGCACGAAGCTTAATTCATTTTTTGCACTGGCTGCCATTACCGGTGTCGTATTTCCAATCAGCAAAGCACCAGTGAGCAATACTGTAATAATCTTTTTACGCATTATGTTCTCCTCTCAAAGCGAAATTTTATTTATACATATTTATGTATAAAATTTCTTGATTTTTAGCGTAAAATGATATTTTTTTTGCAAAAAAACACACCGTCAGGATAACGATGTGCTTTCTTTTGTAAATACGCCTTTATGTAAAATTTACTGCAACTCCTCGGTTTTATAGGTAAATAATAAGCAATAGGTCCGCTTATATTGGTCTCCTACATTTCTGTTTAACCAGTCATCTAATCTTAGATTATCAGATTTTCCATTATCATAAAATACGGTATATTTTTCAATTCTATCCGTATCTCTTTCTTTTTCTGCTAAAGTATAATCTGTATTCCAATAGGGATTTTGGTCTGTACCACTGGAAGGATAATCTCTTCCGCTGTCAAACCACTTATCTATATCATAATAATATTTTGTCGCATACACAGGGTCTTGTCTATATACCGGTTCCTGATGAGTTTCTTCATAATATTCTGTCTTATACACCGGTACTTGCGTTGTATGTTCAGTAAAAGTACCATTCCCATTATCGGAATAAGAATATTCCGTATCATAATGGTCAATCACCTGTCTGGACTTTGTTTCTGTTTTCGTCTCATAATGATCGATCACTGGAACATATGTCTTTAATTCCGTTTGTTCCTTATAGACTCGACCTCCGTATGGAACTGACCAATCACTCTCCTGCACTGTCCGCAAATCTTCAATCGAAATATTTCGTGCCCATTCAAATCCGGTAACTGTTACCGTTTCTTTATGTGGATAGAAAAGGACCCCCGCGCAGAGAAGGAAGATCATCGCAAGTAAGATAGGAATTGCATTTTCTTTCACAAAAGAGAAAATACTGCTAAAAATATCTAGTCGATTTGTAGTGTCTTTTGATTTTTCGGGAACATCTTTTTCGATTTCTTTATCTTCCGATACCGAATCAACCAGCTCTTTTCCTGCTAGGGATGGGTTTCTTTCTTTTGTTTCCTCTTCTATATCGTCTGAAACTTCTTCATCTATTCCGGAAAGAGCAACAAAGTCATTTGTATTTTCCCTTTTCTGCATACCATATTCCAAAGTAGCTTCATCTCTTGGAGATCCACAGGATGTGCAGATATTATCCGCCCAATTATTTAAGCTATTACAATAACTACATACCCATTCTTTATGATTTCCATCACATTCTTCTTCGGAAATACCAGCTTTATGTAATTCTTCGGTATTTAATACATCCGACTCTTCTACCACAGATTTCTTATAAATCTTATTTTCGTGAGGAATTGCGCCCTTTAAATGATATTTCGTGTTTTCCGGTTTATGTCTGCCACAATTTGGACAATTATCGACTAACCCATCAATATCTGTACTATCACAATAGGGACAATCCCAATACCCTCTTACAATTCTGTCTGCCATTTTTACTCCTTATCCTATTATGTAAACGATACGGTTGATACACCATCATTTGTTACGGAAACATGCAAAGTCTCCCACTCTTTTGGAATTTCTGTTTCATATGCTAAATCATTTTTTAGATATTTTTGTAATGGCATATAAACCAATTCGTCATCTTCATTGTTAATAGGACGAACCATTCTCCATTTTTTGATTCCATAAAAAGTGATTCCGGATTTTCATCATAGGTTTCTTTTAAAGCAACCGCATTATCTAAAGAATCCGGAATATTTCCATCTTTCATTAGTAGCGGATAAAAGAACAAAGTGATAAATGCTGATGCAAATAATAATGTTCCTACAATTCTAATGTAGGTCTGAATTGTTGTATTTGGAATCATATACACCAAAAAATAAAGAAACACATACACTATGGCTGATAGGATTAAGTAAGATATTGCTTTCATATGTGCATTAAATGCTTTATCGGATTTTTCATATTGTTCTTTGAAATAATTTTCATCGTATGTAACATCTAATGTCTTCATCTTTTATACCCCCAAATCAAAGGAAAGTTGTGGTTTTCTAGCCGCATAATTTATCAGGCTGAAATCATCGATTGTGATCTCGTAGAAATTCTTTTTCTCAGGATTCAAAAGCATACAAGGCCGGCACTCAATTACTGCTTTATTGTGATAGGTTTCCCGTTCCATCTCTTCTGCTCTGTCCAGTAATACCTTAGCCTGCTCCAGATGTCTGTCATAAATCTGTTCGTTGACTACCATATGCGTAAACTTTCCGGGTTCATATCCAGTATCTCTTGCTACCATCATAAGTAGTGCTGCATACTGTACTTCATTCCAATGTCCTGCACCGGAAGCTACTAACATATCGCCGGAACGCTGGTTCAAAACCATATCCAAATACCGTCCACGTACAGTAAAAATAGTTTCATAGGCACAGGGTTTTAATCCATCACTTTCTGCCATATCCTGTTCCTGCCACAGGTTCATAATATGATACCGTCCATAAGGATCTGTTTTAATATCTCCAAGCACACGTTTGTTCATCAAATCGTATTTTTTAACGGTGCCACCATATCTTCTTCCAATCTTTCCCGGCATATCTTTGGACTCCCAGGCATCCCAGACTTTAATACCATACTTTTCCCTAAGCAGAGATAAATCATTGCTCTGGTCCTGAAAAATCCAAAACATTTCTTTAATTGCACTCTTCCATGCAATGGGTCTTAACGTACAAATCGGGAATTCCCCTTTGGATAAGTCATACTGTCTTACTACATGTGTCACAAAACAGGTATGTGCCGGAGTACCGTCTGCATATTTTGGTCTTGGATTTTCATCCATTACGCCATTTTCTAAAATATTATGAATATCTCTCACTAAATACTTGTCTGCTTTTGTCATCTATTCTCTCCTTTATACTAATTATCTTGGCAATACCAAATTCTTTCAAAGAACCAAATATAATAAAGTTCGGTTCTATATTTATCAATATTATGTTTATAAAATTCTTTTAATAATTCTATACAGTCTTCATTTTGGGAATTGTAAATATGTCCATTTTTGATATATACCTTTCCCAAAATGAGTTCATAATTTTTTGATGGAAATCCTTTTGCAATTATGAAACTGTTTTTACTACTATTGTAAACATAAAATAGATACAACTCTCTTTCAAAAAGCGTCCATCGAAAGGTAAATCTAATAGCATCTTTTCTGCCAAAATCTTTAATATATTTATTTCTTACTTCTATACTATATTGTTTGTATATCTTCGGTAATTCCCTATAGAAATTTATCATACTTTCTGAAGTTAATGGTATTTCAGAGGAAAGGGATTTTAAATTACAATTTGGCCAACGTTTTATATCTGAAGTAAGCACGGCTGCTGAAACTCTAGCAAAGGTTTCTGATACAAAATGGTCTTCCGTATAATTTTTTTAATTCTTGGAAAGCAAACGTCTATCACATCTTTTTCGCTATCAATACAATTCAAAAAATCTTCTGATTTTTCTGACCAATATACGCAAAGTGATGTTATTTTATCATCAATAAAATGAGCACATTCATGTGCAATAGTTCTGTGAAAATTTTTTAACGACTTAGGCTTAGATCGTAATTAAATAGTATTAGGGTATGTATATCTGCCAGCGGTTGTGTCATTTGCATTTGGTATTTTTCTTACAATGCAAAATTTTGTGTATGTATCAGATAACATATCCTGCATGAGCTGTGGAAATTTCGCAATCCTCTCTTTTACTACATTGATATACTCTTCATCAAGTCCATTTTCTATTTCATATAAAATCATAATTCGATATTTATTCTCTCTCCATTTCTTCAGTAGATTCTTTATCGTTTTCAAATAACGGAATAACTTCTTGTAAATAGGTACACTGATTTCCCAATTCAGAAATAACATTTTCAAATGATGTGTTATTGGGGTAATGATTTTTTGTTACACGCTGGACTTTTTCAAATAAGACTTTTGCTTTTTTCAGCGTAAGTCCGGGGAGTTCCTGTTGTATCTTCAGGTAGACATCTTGCATAACCTTATCACGTTCTTTATTCTTCTCGGTATTTAATCTTGCTACCTCTTTATCATAGGTATCATGGTTTTTTGCTACCTGCTCTCGATTCCATTTTACTGATTTATCTTCGTCTGTAATGAAATTGTTAGGGAAACGGGCAAAAGTAGGTTTTCAGCTCATAGTGTCTACTCTTTGCATATCACTGATTAATTCTTGCCAGTTTTTTGTTTTTTTCATAATCATTTATTTCTCTCCTACTCTACATTTATTTTTTGATCAACCCAGTATACATTGACCACCGGAACTCGAATAAAGCCACTATTATGTGGTAACTTTACAAGCACATTTTTCGCATGTTTTCCCGGTGTCTCAGCAATCACACCAAAAGATTCAATATATTTTGCTTTTTCATCCTGTAAATCGATGGATCCCTGTATAAAACATTTAATTCCCTTTTTCATTTCAGCAGCTAACATAGATATACCTCCAATTTTACATTTTTCACAAAAACCATCCCCTGGCAGGCAAGAAACATCATCGTTGTTTGGTTACAATTCTATCAAAAAGCTGTGTTGCTTTGATTTCTGCACCTTTTATTTTTCCGTAGTTAGAATCCATCTGTTTGCGCAAACGGTTATTTGTACTACGTAATCTTGTGATTTCTGCAGATAATTGTTGCATTTTCAAATCGTTTTCTTTAATCTCAGAAATAATCTGAGCATTTTCCGGATTAAGTTTGTCTCCAATCGCCTTTGCTGCTGTCTTTGCAGCATAATATTCATCAAACATCGCTTTTACCGTAGTATCTTCACAATCCTTTTCATAAAGTGTGATGACTAGGTTTTCCGCAACATCTAAAATAACGATCCAGTTATTACAAAGGTAAATATTTACCAAAGTATTGTTCTTTCGATGTTTCTGTGCAGGATTGATTCCGGTATAGACCAAATCACCGAATTTTACCATTTTGGTAATATCGTCATAAATTTTGTCATTATACTGGTCCACCATCCGTGGAATATCTACTTTTTCTGCATTCATGATACGTTCTACATAACGTTCTTTTGCATGATCTGTGATATGGATTGTTTTCAATTTTGATCACCTACCTTTCTTTTGTACTATTTAATAGTTTGCCAACTGCATATGCACTGCTGCTTTTCTGGCATTGTTGGAAGCATACCCCATATTTCTGGTACCGGTATTGAATCCATTTGTTACACGACTCAGAGCATTATAATCTCTCAGTTTTCTTTTCTTGTTTGTCATATGTGCCATAATCTTTCTCCTTTTATCGTTTTCGCTAATTATATATGTCTAAAAAAACCGTAAAACTTCATAAAAATGAGCAAAAAAATATCACCCCTATAAAAAAGGGTGATACTTTAAATTTCTAATTCGTCGTTTTCTTTTTCTTTTTCCAAAGTTCTTAGACAAATTTTTTCGATTTGATCTACGATGAAAATTATTCCTCTCTTTCTTCTTCGATTTCTGCAGCGAAAATACTATCGACTTTATCCGGATTCTTATTTGCCCATTCAATCCACTGTTCTGCATAGGGGCGGGTCTTTTCATTTAATCCAAAGACCTCTCTGGTAAGGATATATCCATTACCAATAGCTTCTTCCATCTGCATTGTATTGAAATCTACATCTCCGGCATATAAAGGTCTGAAATGCTTTTTCGTATAATATTTCACGCCATCTTTTTTGGTTTCTGTCACTTTATTGATTTTATCTTCTACCAATTCCCAGACTTTTGTTCCATCTGGTTTTATCTTTTCATAAATCCCACCAACACTGTCGCCGATATATAAATTTGCCATGCTATTACTCCTTATTAGTATTCCAAATCTTCGTGTTTTCTTTGCACTTCTTTTGGCTTTAAAGTTTCCAAAATGAGATTTTTTTGTTTTTCAGCCCAATCAAAACAGTGATTAAAGTCTCTTTTATCTACATCTACATATCTATATCTCGCATCGATATACATATTCTGTAAATCAAAAAGGAAGTTTCTACGGTCTCTTTCCTCACTTCTGGAAAGCGGTGCTGATAATGGCATAATCTGCGCTTCAATTTGTTCTGTCAAACGTACCAGACTATGGCTATCTTCCATTAAGCTTTTCGGAACATTGGTTCCACTTGCTTTAATGAATCCTTTATAATACAATTCGATTGTATTTGCTAATGTAGCCATATCAAAATCAAGAAATGGAATTTCATCATTTCTAATTAATTCCAATCTTTTCCACATCATATCAGCATTATGAAAAAATTCATTATTTGTTGGATCTTTTGGGGTCGCTTTTATAATAGAATCAGGTATTAGCAATTTTCTCCTCTTTTCCAAACAATAACGCCATCAGAAATGAGAGACTCCTGCCAAATCCATTCCGGAATAAGTCCATCCACCTTAACAGACTCATACAGTTCATCGGAAGGGGCACTGCCATTTAAAACAACCAGCAAACTAAACTGATCATTTAAAACGTTCTCTGAAATATCAGATTCCGGAAGCATGATATATGCCACTTCATTTAATTTATCCGCAGACATAATCTGTGCGATAAAAGTATCAATTTTATTCCACTGTGCTTCGGCTGCATCAATTTTTCTAATAGTGTTAAATGTTCTAATCATATTTACCCTCTCTTACGACAGATGTTTTTTCCAAATGACAATACCATGTCCTCTTTCTACGGCATTTATCTCTGTGGATAATACCAAATCGAAATCCACAGATTCTTCTGCCTGATTTAAAGTATCATACAAATCATGATTCTTGAAATCAGAAGATAGACATACCATTAAAGATACCCAATTTCCAAAGGTTCCATCTTTTTGAAAACTGGATTCTTTTGCATAAATTTCTTCCACATAAATGCCATCTTTGCAGTTTACGATAGAGGAGACTATATTTTCAATCGAATTCTTTTTGTTGTCATAATAATTGGAAATATTTAACATGCGCTACTCTCATGTCTACTTATATATGTATAAAAAAACCGCAAATATCCCTGTTTTTTATGATAATTATTTTAAGATATCATAGAAAATGTTATATTTGTTTTTTCCGATTCCTGTATCATATACTGCGAAACCAATTACATCAAAGGTATGTTGATATGATTTTATGACATCTCTATATGCTTTTGCTACTACTTCAGGGTCATTAAGAAAAGCTCCACATCCAAATGCTCCAAGGATGACAACATCTGCTCCCTCATAAGCAGCTACATCCAGAATACGTCTTGCTCTACTTTTATGCAGATCATAAAGTTTATTATTTGGAATCTTTGTCCTACGTAAATTGGGAGCTGCACAGGTAATAACATCCACTGTATAATAATCAGACGGAGATAAAAGTAATTCAGATTTATCATCCCTGGCAACAATTACATGGGAAGTATAAATGCAGGCATCATCATAAAGCGTGTTGTATGCTGCTCTATGTGTTTTATAATAGCCAGAAACAGCTTGTTTTACCAAATGAGGATAAAGTGTACTACAACGACATAAATCCTCTTCTTGCGCGTTTGCGCCTGTCTCTACGCCACCTCCTGGGTTTGTAGCTGATGCAAAATTAAGAACACATACCTTTTTTCCTGCCAGGGCATAATCTCTTGCCATTTCGAAACTCTTTTGGTTATTTACTATAATTTTGCAAGTTTTCTCTACACTCTGCGGAAAGACAGGTTTTAAAATTTTATCTACCGGAAAATATTCGTTTGTAACCAGATGGTCCTCTGCTTTTAACGTCCGGTTGTAAAGTGCAATCATTTCCCGAAACATCTTAATGTTATTTTCTTTTAATCTATTTGGAATCATTATTCGTTTCTCCTTTATCATATACGTTTTGAATCACAACAGCAAGTAAATAAGCAGAAATAAGTATTTCTAATAATCCCGGCACGATTACTCCAGAATATACTGCTCCATAATATACTGCTAAAATGATACCGATTACTATATTCTGAGCTATTTTATGACCAATATTATTTTCTACTTTCTTTTCCATAGTTTTACTTTCCCTTCTTCTGTCTTTTCAAAACAGGTAAGTTTCTTACTACCACAGATCGGGCAATATCTTTCTGCGTTTCTTGGACGCATCGCATATTTTACTTTATAACCACATTTTCTGCATTTGATTATATATTTCTCAGAGACATCCAGTTCTTCTGCTGATATAGTGGTTTTGATTTTAATACCAAAAGCAGCTTTAATTTCCTTGCAATAATGTTTCCAAAGTTTGCCATGATTCATACATCCCGGACAAGTATGTAAAATTTCATGCAAGATTACTGATTTCGTTTTTTCATCGGGTACAGCATCCTCGCTTAATCTGGTTGCAATGGAAATTTGATAAGCATCTCGAATCTTTCTGCAATATCCCCACTTTTTTGTAATTCTGCCATTCCAGACAATGGAAATATTATCGGAAAAAGGAATTTCTAATGCATTACAAATGCGGAAACAATCAAATATTAAACTATCCAAATCTTTCATCTTTGCACCTCTCTGATAATATATGTAGAAAAAAACCGTAAATTTGAGAAAAATGAAAAAATAAATTTTGCGTTGTGGGTAAGACCATTTGAGATTACAATACAGACTACCGACTTCTTTGCTGAAGTCGTCAATATATTTTTCTAGGGTGTAAGAAAAGAAAGAAATTATCTACCTTATTTTTTTGATAATGCTCATTTCAAATCAGATGCTGTTTCTATTATAAAGTACTGCTACGCTGTATGCTATTTATATGTTATGTATTTGGAGTTCCTATGTAAGTTGAAACAGCACTGTAATCTCAAATGGCCTTACTATAATATACCTTTACATACAGGCGGAAAAAAATGAGCGTCTTTTATTAATCTAAAAGTGCCCTTTTCCGCCTGTTTTCTTGATGTATTTTAACATTATATATTTTTCTTAGAGTTTTGCATAGATTTGCGATTTTTTTTGACATATACAAATAGGTGGTGATGAGTTATGTTTTTAGGTAGAAAAAGACTCCGACAGAAGCCATACCCAAAGAATATCTAACCTGACTTTTTCTTTGGGGCTGGCAAATAAATGTCAGGAGGACACGCCTATGCAGCGTACAAGAAGTTACAGAAGAGATATGCGGAATCGTAAAATCGCAAGAAAAAAGAGAATTGACAAAGCAGTGCATGTTGGTCCTTGGTATGATTGTGATGGAAAATATTCCAAAGGGAAAATCCATTGCAGTTGTAAAATGTGTACTTATAGTAAAATCTTTGATCTTGCTACGATCCATGATTTAAAAGATCGTGAATTTGTAAAATCACAGTTTGACGACATCGCATAAAAAATGGAGTGGGTTCAATCCCGCTCCATTTCCTTTATCTAAATATCCCTTTCAAAATCAGTCTCTTTTTCATTTTTATCTAAAATGGATAGTGCCTGATTATAAGCTTCATCATAAGTATCCCATTTTAGAATATCTCCATCTCTTACTTGCATATCTCCAATATATGCATAAAAATGGTCACCACCCGGAAAAGATTTTACACGAATTTGATGTCTCTTAAAATCCGGGAAAATAATATCCTTTCTTCTTACAAAAGCATATTCTTTATCTCCAAAGTATCCATGATATCCACCAACAGGATTGATATAAATTGCCCCACATTTATGAATTGTATCTAATTGTTGTTCAGCAACCATCATTTGAAAGCCTTCAATAGATTGGATAATATTTAAGTTTCTTTCACTTCCCCATCGCACTACAGCTTCTGTAATTTCTGCCTCTCCTAAATATTTAGAATGCTCTGTATTTTTAAAAGAAGGATGTGCCCAATTTCATTCTTTTCCACAAAGATAATTTTCAAATGCTTTGCCATATCTTGTTGGTACAATTTTTTCGTAATATGCGCATAATTCATCTGCGCTAGAGATTTTTAGCCACCATCCCTGATTTTTGGTTCCTTTATCTTTTAGAACGAATAAAAAATCCTTTGGTCTGTTATTTTCATCCATATATTTACCTCTCAATCATCTCATAGGAAACCATGTAAATCAATCTATCTCAAAATCTTCGTTAATCAGTTCTTCCTCTTCTTCCGGAATTTCCATGTGTTCCAAGTAATCGAAAACACGATTTACAGAATCTTCGAAGTTTGTCAATGCTACCGGATGCTGTGCACCCATTTTATGTGTCAATGCACTCATCATCGGACATTGGTTGATAAAATCAGAGGATTCAAACTGAAAATCCAATGTTTTATTGATAGGCACATGATAAAAGAATAATGCACTGTATTCCTCTTTGTGCAAAATAGCCACAAATGTCATCGGTGCCTTATCGTATTCATCAAAAACAATCGAAACATCCTCTGGTAGGCTCATTCGCATAGCTTTTTCTAAACGTCTATCGAATTTCAACACTTCTTCTGTGGTTGTAAGCTCTTTTCCATTGTATTTTTCTATAAATTCCTGCATACTCATAAAAATACCTCTTATCTTTCGATATCTATATTGTTCTTTTCTTGGTTGTATTCTTCTACGATTTCTGCTGCAGCTTCTTTTAAGATACATACAAGCTGTGCGGGAGAATATTCATTGATACCATTTCTTTGTAATAAAGATTTTAAAGAGCTGCTACCGCTTCGATATAGCTGTCTACCATTTTTATCTATGTATGCACTATTTCCTGCAATCGCATCCCATTGTCTTAATGGAATGTTGTTAAGGGCGTTATCTTTTTCATATTTTTTTGCTAATGTTTCTACATCTTCCGGCATAAGTAGCTTTAAATTTTCCAGTCCAATCAAAGCTACCACTTTTCCATATTTCTCTCTAAATGGTATATCATCTTTCCATGAAATGCCTAATCTCTCATTAATGTTCATAATGATTTTCCTCCGTTAATAAGTCTTCATTTTCCATATTTCTTTCCGTTACTTCATAAGTAAAAGTAGACTCTATATCAATTTCTCCGAAATAATCCTTCGTTGTGGTATATCCGGTACATACTTTTACTTTGTTAATCTGTTCTGTTTGTGATTCTTTCCATAAATCTTTGTGTATCTGTTTTGAAATATCTCCATAATCTCCGACATCTTCACAAAACATTTCCATAAGACCCTCGTTTTGTGGAGTGTCGTATTCCTCTGGAATTTCAATATCGAGTATTTCAAAACCAGTCTTTTCAAAACTATGTATCACTATATATCCATAAATATCGTATGGTGTTTCCATATTTTACCTCATTTATAAAAATTCAACGTCAAATTCTGCTTCCTGTTCCTCATCGGATGGAATTTCTTCTTTTGTGGATACAAATTCTTCCAGTTTTTGTGCTGCCAGGGAGTCCTTTACTAAATCCCTATATTTTTCCATCTGTGACTTAAATACTTCGATAGTCCCCCAAGTGTCCGTGTTAGAGTCATGTGCCCCAGCAGAAAAGGTTTCTAACAAATCAGGACGATAATAGGTGATGGCATCTATCAGCTTGTGAGAACCCTCCTCTTTATCTAATTTAAAGAGTTCCAGCGTGTCCAAAATGATAGCATTTTCTACTCTTAAACCATTCCATGAAATCTTTTTAATATCAAAATCAACATTATGTCCAATAATTACTCTCGCATTATTGAAAATTTCCTGTAACTTTTTCTTTTCCTCAGAAAAACTGGGACTGTTTGCTACCATTTCCGGAGAAATATGGTTTACAGCTTCTGCGCCTCTCCATGTTTTTCTGCGTTCCGGTTTAAAATAACCGTTATAAATAGGTCCATTAGTACCATAGATAGACATCTGTAAAATTTCATCCCATTTACTAAAACCTGTTGTCTCGGTATCAAAACAGATTACCTGTTCCGGATGTGTAAATAATACAGTTGCAGCAGCTTTAATCGCAGCTTCTCTCGCTTCTTTTGTTTCTGCAGGCATATCCAGTATTTTGGAATCGATTCCAATCTCTTCCGGTTCACATTTCATATGCTCACAAATGGCTCTAATCGCAATTTTTGCTGTTTCAAATTCCATTTCCCCGGAAAGTTCCCATGTTTTACCTTTGAAATTCCATCTAGCTCCCTGAGATTTCACAAAATCTTTTTGGCAAAATGGAATGTTCATTGAGATATTATTATATCCATATCCGTTATTCTGTAATGCTCTTGCTAATTTTACTCCCATAGTTTTACTCCTTTTCAATATCTAATGTATCTGTGTATCTTAACCAGTCTTTTTCCTCGACACCGAACATATCAATATCTGCATCGAATTCATCAAAATCTTCAATAGCTTCGATGGCTGTCTCTGTTCCATCTTCAAATAAGCGATAAACAGAAAGTCCTTTATTCTGAAATATATCTATCGCTTCTTCTTTTGTAAGTGGAAGCATTCCTGGCCATGTGTATCCATAATTGCTCATATCCTCATAGGTTAATGTTTTACTTGGTACGTTCATATTATTCTAACTCCATTTTTTCTTCTTTTTCCTGATAGAAGTCTAATTCAGAAACTTCTTTTAAAGTGATATTTGTGCTATGTACAGTATCCAACGTTCTATATTTTTCAATATTTTCAAACTCTGCATTTGCATTCATATATCTGGCAACCGGATCTTCGATATAGAAATACGGATATTTAGGGTCATAATCGTCCATTTGATAATCCGTTGGATTCGAAATATTGTATCCGTTTTTGTATAATGCCGTCATAAACTGGTTATATTCATCCAGAGTTTTAATATGTACTGCAATTTTGGCATTTGCGAATTTCTGCAAATCTTTTGAAAATCTTGATTCTTCGTACACATTTGCACTATAAGTAGCCTTTGTAAATGGATGTTTTTCTACGGCATCTGTAATTGCATTTCTGATTCCACCAATTCCATATTTGTTGAAATTTTCGTTTGTAACTTCCACAGTGACTTCATAATATTATGTGAAACACCTAAGCTTTAGCTTAGGATGTTTCACATAATATTACAGGACACTCCGTAGCTTTAGCTACGGTGCGTTTTTCATATCTAAGTATCATCCTTAATCTCTCTCCATTTCTGTCTGTATATCCATAGGCATCTCAATTTCAACATCCCCACGGTTTAATTTTGCTTTCTTTTCTCCGGTTACTTTATTTACATATCCATCCTCCGTTTTATAATACTCTCTCTGCGGAGGGATCAAAGGTAGTTCTATTTTTTTGCTGATTTCATAGTATCCTTCGCTGGTTTCAAATGGAGATACATACCATTTATCAGCTTTGTAATCTGCATAAGTTACCGTTTTCTTTTGGTCATATAACTTTGATGGATAACCATTTTTAGGTTCATACCAAAGATACTTTACGTGTTCTGCATATTCCGGGTCCTCTACACGGTATTTTTGCTTTTCTGGTATATAAACATTATCCAATTGCATATCCTTTGGATCTATTTCGATAAATGCTCCATAATCTCCAATTACAATTCTGTCATATCCGGTAGCAATAATTTCCCCGGTAGGACTGTGTATGGGTTTACCGGCATTATTTTCATCTGTAAAATATAAAGGTAAAGTGTCCTGATAGATACTTCTGGCAATTTCCCGCATATCCTCTTTTAAAGGTTTATAACGATATTTTGCTGCCAAATCTGCCTGATACTGTAATAATGTTTTACCAATCTCTGAAATATCTTTTTGTTGTAATCTGTTTCTGGTTTCCATAAGTAATTTCCCAAGCATATTTTCGCCAGTACCTCTGCAAATTCCCCAAAAAGTATCATTCCAGTTATTTCTTTCCTGAATTTCAAAATTACAATGCGAAAGTTTTTCTGCCAAATCAGGATTTTGTTTAAATTTCTGTAATAAAACTTCTCGCATAATTTGTACTTTATCTGTATGGAATGATTCTGGAATTCCAGTACATCTTGCAAATTTTTTGGCTTCTGCCGGGGAATATTTGCAAAATGGTGCTGCATCCAAACCGCAATAATGATTTTTTAATGCCTGATATGCATTCTCAGCACTAGGGAATGTGTAGTCAATACCATCAATCTGCATGGTCACCTTACATAAATACATATTCGATAAAAACGATAATTCTCCACGTAATGCAGGAGTCTGTCCATTATCTTTGATTTCATCTTTTTCTTTATGTAATAATCCAAAATAAAACTTATTAAATGCAGCTTTCAATTCCTGTTCATTTGTATAAATCCCTGCATTAAATACGGGAATCTGATAATCAGCAGCAATTCTAAGCGCCTGTGCCGTTCCACCCTTTAATTTTCCGCCGTCTGTATAACACACAATAAAATCAGCAGGTTTATCCAAATTTAACCCTAATGCCTGAAAGCTGTTGCGTGTCATAAGTGCACGACCACCTCTGGAAAGATTATCCCAATAAGGATGATATTTTTTAGCAATCTCCGTAGCTTTATTCATGGATTCCACAGAATAAGTGCTAAAATATCCATTTCCACTTGTCTTGCCATTGAAATTATCCCAAGGTAAGTAAATTTCCTTTTGTCCATTTGCAGCATTGCAACCATTTTCAAAAGCGGAATCTGCACCATCTGCTCCACCAGACCTTAGTTTATCTCCCCGTTTTGCCATCCAGGATCCCATACGTTCAAATATTGTTAATACCCATTCCGGAGTTTCTCTACTCCCGATTCCTGCATATGTCATTGTTTTCGTATTCCTCCCATAATTCATCATAGTCCACAAATGCGTACTCATTTGGAACTTCTACAAGTAATTGGCAATATTCCAGACTTTCTGCCAAATCTTTAATGACGTCCAATACAGTGAGCACCTGTTCTGAATCTTCGTATACTCCGCCATCTATTTCTGTACAGTTTGGAGCAAGCAAGGTATAATCCCATCCACATTCAGTATCCTGTAATAAAAGGTAACCGACAATTAGATTATCGTATGCCAACTCGACTCCATATTGCCCAAAAATGGCATCACTATGATTTTCATCTTCTGCTCCGTAATAAATCATAATTCCGGTTCCTCCACATCAATCGTTTCGGGAATATCTAAGGATAATCCGTTCGATTGCAAATCTTTGTAATCGTCATATCCATATTGTTGACTTTGTAAATCCAAATAGTCATCTAGTGGAATTTTGCCGATATTTGTTTGTACGTATTTCATAAAGACCTCCACATTATTCCATCTCCAAGCTCCAATCATGTCTTGCCTGAATCATAGTCCTGTCAATTTCTGCAATGGAATCTGCATTTTTTAATCGGTCAATTACGGATGTTTGGTATTTTAAATCTTTTGCAGCGTAGATAGCATCTAATCTTTCTCGTTCTAAATTTTCATGGATTCCCTGCATAATATTGACTCCTTTCCTGTAAATAAAAAATAGATAGGTACTATTACCTATCTATTTATGTCAAAAATATCCGTAAAAATGGTTTGTTTTATTTATTTTTCCATAGTATACTCTATATTTTCTTTATCATCGAAAGAATTATAGCCATTTGCAAGTTGCATAAAATATTGTTGAATCATTTTGTAGATTTGAGATGCCTCATCCATTAAAGTAGCAAACATATCTACATTTTGCGGTGAAATCATCCTATCTGGAAATACAAAATCACCATTATCCGAGGTAATAAATAATATTTGGGGTGCAATAAATTTATATTCCTCTGGTGGTAATGCAGTTATATGTGTATCCGAGCCTATGGTTGTAACATCAATTGTATAATGTGTATTTGTAGAATAAGTGTAATGATTTAGAATTGGAGTCTCACGGCTTTTTATTAATTTCATATTTCATCATACTCCTCAAATATTGTTTTGTTTTTTAGCATATTGGGATCATTTTCAAGCATAGTTATAACTTCATCCATTGTATAATTATGTGATAATGCATAACCATGTGACGCCATAGCAAATTGAGCTGCAAAATTTGCCACTGCATATCTATCTGTTGTATCAATTTGACATATGTGTGGTAAATTATATCTATCACACAATCTATTTAATTGGTTACAGCTATCAATAGCTTTATTATGTTTTAATCGTCTTGTTGTGTCAATTGTTTTTAATTTATATTCGAATTCATCTTGTGATATAATATTATTTTTCCTTAATTCGGAAATAGAACAAATTGTATATACATGTTCATTAGTGGCTGTCACATAATTTGAAAAACATAATACATTTTCAATAATAAAATTATGCATATATATAATGTCTTCTTTTTCTAAATTTTTATCTTGTGCTATTGTGGATAATAAATTTTTTGTATTTTCAATAATATAATTCATTTTTTACCTCCAAATAAAAAATAGATAGGCATAATCACCTATCTATTTATGTCAAAAATATCCGTAAAAATGGTCTGTTTTTATCATTTATAATTACATTTCGTAGTCATATTCATATTTGGAAAGCTGTCTGGAATAAATATCTACCATCATTTCCTGTAAAGCAATTTTATTGGGTTTTTCCGGCAGGACTGTATTTCTAACAGCATAGATATATTCATCCTGTACAGATTTTAGCAAATCATAAAACTCCGGTCTTACCTTTTTTCCATCTGCAGTCATATATTCTCCATTGCGGATAGACATTAGCATATCATGTTCTTTTTCACGATAGGTAATAATCTGACCAGTTGCATTTAGATCCTTACCCATTAAATACAGTCTGATTAAATGCATCATATGCTTCGCCAGTTTTACATCTGTTTTTTTAGTATTTCGTTTGTTAATGTTGCCATAGTCACTCTGAATTTTATGTATCTGACTTATCATAGCTTTAAAATCGGTAATAGGTACGTTGGAAAACTCTCCGGATAGTAATAAATGATCATTACTAATATCATCTAATACTTCCCTGGCCGGATAAATACTGTGAAACTCTTCTGTACTTACTTGTTTGATATCCAAGAAAATATGTTCATCGTTATGCATTGCACGAAACGATTCCATTGCTCTGCCAAGGCTGTCTTTTAACATTTGCAATTTTTTATCATCGTTTTCTCCATTGCCTAATAATCCATGCATCAGACGATTATATTGATCATCTGCATATCCTCCAAATTTTCCGATTGCCCTTATGCTAAGAAAATCTTTTGCATGATTTAAAATCATTTGCCCCTCAGCAGAAAGGTAAAGATAATGCTCTGGTTTACATCCAAGGATTTCAATTGTGTTTGGATTGCAATCAACAAGTAATTTCAGCATTTTTTGCATACTATATATTACGGTATCGGTATTAGTTTCTACCACATTCTCATAATCTGGTTTTAATTCACAAATGGTTTCGATTGGTGTGCTTGCGATACCACGGATATCAACATCACTGGTTGGTAAATTCGTGCCATATGCTCTGCTACCACCTAACGCCAATAAGAAAATATTATTTCCAAGATATGGATTTGTACGTAAAAAATCATATTCTGATGTTTGTAAAAGCTTTTTATAGTCCATAATCCTCTTCCCTCTCGTAATCACTCATATCTGTGGTAAATTCATCTGCGCCATCGAAGGCAGCCCGTATTGCCATAAGATTTGTACGTTTTTCCAATTCATGTAAAGCAACTAACGGACTTTCTCCTCTTAGTAAAGCACCTTTAAATATCTCGTCTGCAACGGTATCATGAAAAGAGTATCCAACATTATCTCCCGGCGTTCCTGTTCCTCCGGAAAAATGTGCCATAGTAACGGAAGCTTTTTCAGAATTTGCGTTATGTGTTTTATCTTCTGTATATGTTTTCAGTTTATATTTTACTTTATCTTCTGGACAAACGAAAGTATTAATTGCATCGACAAATAAATCCATTTCTTCTGCGGCTCGATTATCGTTTTGGGAAAGTGGAACTCTTATGACTAATTTTTTAGGTTTTGCCTTAACTTTTATATTTTGGAAATTCTTTTTGCAATAATTTAAAATCGTTTCGTAATCCTTTTCAGAGTTACATTTGACTTTTATATATTTTGGGTTATTCTCCATACTCAAAATCCTCTATACTTTCTTCATTCTCTAATTCTTCTTGTGTAATTACTAATTTCAATGCTGCCGTATCAAATTCTGTTAAAACCGCAGTACCATATTTTGTACTAATATAGAAGTCATGATCATCAAAAGGAATTCCTTTTATTAGCTTCTGTGCAAAAACAGCTTCCTCCGCAGAAGAACATTTGATTTCCATTTCTCCATCCGTAAAAATTTTTACAAATACATCTGTACCTGCGATTTTACCGATTGTATATTGTTCCATGCGTAAGTCTAATGAAGATTCTGCAATACGTTTTTGGATATATTCGATATCTTGTAACCTTAAATCATCCATATGTAGAATAATTTCATCACTACACATAGAATAAATATCCTTTTTTAGAAAATGCGGGAATGATGTCAAAAATGTCTCGCCCTCAAACTGTATTTTAGAAAGAAAATCCGACATTAAATACGTTTCATAAGTAATGACTCTTTTCGGATTACAGTTTCCAAATACTACCTGTCTGATATATTTTGAAGTTGCAAAATAGGGAATGTCTGTAAACATCGCCATAAATTGACTCCAACTTTTATCAATATCCTGTGTAAGACCTGGGGCGAATGGTTTTCCTGTTTCGTTTCCATAATGTACTAATGCATTAAAGTTTGCTTTTTTCATATCAATCGAAAGAAAGCTTTTCCCGATATTTTTATCTTTATAAGTATCCCCCTTTGGTATACCTTCTCCATATATCGGGAATTCCTTATACATATCCGCTTTATTTAAGGACTGAAAGGCTTCTGATTCTTTAATATAGTTGATGATTCTATCTTTCAAATCGTTATAATAAGCAAAATATGCCTGTTCATCAGCATCAAAACAGATACGAACCGTAGAGCAAAATTCTAAATATTTCTCATAAGCATCAAATAGTTTTAATCGCTCGGTAAAAATAGGTTCTGAATATACTTTTATAGGTAAGTTCTGGTCTTTACAAAAGCGTTTCTTTAAGCTTTCAGTTAGGATAATCATAAGTTTCCTCACTTTCTTTTTCTTTTATTTTGTCCGGACCACCTACTACAATAAAACGGTCATCTAAAACAGACTCTAAAATTGGTTTGACATCCTTTTGATAATCTAACTGTCCATTCGTACATCCGGGACATGGTAAAAAACATCGTTTAATGCCGTTTTCATCGCATAGTTTTACCAGTTCTTCTGCGGACCGTTTAATCAGTGCACTGTCACTTTTATCTCGCCAGTTATTTTTGGTAGGCATGGTGAAAACATGATACATTTGTGTTTCTCCAAGCAGATCATCTACTTGATAGATGCCGCAATCATAAGCATGATTTCCACCCTTTTTTAATAAAGTACCTAATTTGATTTCAATATTGGGAAATAACTCCTTGGCAGAAAGAGCAATCCCTTTCCCCATGATTGCAGAACCTTTGGAATTAATGCAGCCATTGGTCGTCACACAAACAGCATCAGTGATATCCATTGGATAAGTAAAAAGATCACCATCATCTATAATTTCGTACATATCTTTACCTCTCTATTTCATGTATTTACTTATATATGTAAAAATAATTCGCAAAAGCCCTCAAATTACGGAATTTTTTGACATAAAACCATAGATAAATTTAAGGAGGAAAAGGATGAATACAAGTATTTTTTTATTGGACCGTAATCTTAAAATGATTCCGGGATTTAAGACAACTCCGGAAGTTATTTATGATCTCCCAAGTGCTTATATTTCTAAGGATCTAAATAAAGAACGAAAGCATTTGGTTTATCTTGCTTATACTACTGCTCTTGGAGAAGATAATGCTAATATCTGTGAAGTGATTCGAAAATGTTATTTAAACAATGGTGGATCCTATCATGAGTTGAACGATTACTGGCAGGAAAATAGCGGAAATGGTATCACCATATTCGATAACTTCTTTTATGAAATGCTCATTAAATATTGCATTGAAAAAAGTGATGATATGTCCTATTTGATAAATGCATATAAAGAATGGTATCAAAAGGAATATCATATCACATATAATTTGGTCAATGCGAATAGTAGTCTCATTTCTGATTTTTACGATGTTTTTTATAATGACGATTTAAAAGGATCTTCTTTGGTTCCAGATGAAGAAATCATTGCGAAACAGTGTGGAGAAAAATGCGGAAGATTCATATTCAGCATTGCAGAAAGGACAATACAGTTATTAAAATCCGGAGATTATGCAGAAAGTTATGGTTTATTTTTGATTTTATTTGAAATCGATGTCCGAAGTTTTTCCACATTGATTCCTTTAAAGCTTATCGAGCCGACTTATGGTTATGAAAACTTTAATTTCAAAACGTATACTACCCAAGATAACACCATTGCTTTAGCAGAATATACTGACTGGACAGATGACTTTTTTAAGAGTAAACAATATTCTATTTATGTAAATAAAGTAAGAAATAGCATCATCGAATATTTACATGTAGAAACTTGGGAACAGGCAATTCAGAAGATTTCGGAATCCGTAGCAAAAGATGCTTATGGATTATGTATCTGCAGCTCTCTTGCAAGTCTTGCAAAAAATGGTAGTTTATGTAACAATTCCTATGCATTATATGCACCAAATGCCGAACTGATTGACGATATTTTTGGCATCTATTGTGAAAGTCGGATTACCAACTTTTTTATTGGCAAAATAAAAGAGAAAAAACCAAAGGAAAAATTTGAGATTTCGAAATTGGAGGTTACCCGTTTTGAAATTGAAGATCCGAAATATATTATCAAATCTGTGGTAGATTACGCTTATGAATATGTGGTTATGGATTCTTACAATGACCTTCTGTTCGCTGCGGGTTCTACTGCTATCGATTATGAAGCCGTAGAAGAAAATACCAAAAAGGTGTTACAAAGAGAGAATGCAGAACTCAAAGCACAGATATCTGATTTGAAAAATAAAAGAGATACTACTCAAAAAATTGATATTTCTAATGAGACAAAGAAAAATTATGACTACCAATTAAGCACAAAAGACAAAGAAATTGAACGTTTGAAATCAGAAATGCAAAAAATGCAGACTATGATAGCTTCAAAAGACGATTATATCGAGCTTTTAGAGGCAGCAGAAAATGAAGTCTGCGATTCTGCCGACATCAGTAAATTAGCCGGGAAGAAGTTTTTATTTGTCGGGGATAGCAATACACATATGAAATATCTGAAACAAAGCTTTCCGGACAGTAGTTATATGACGACCAATAACTTTATGTTGAATAATGTACAAGTAGATGCTGTGGTATTCCTTGTAAAGTGTCTATCACATTCAATGTATTATAAAGCAAAAATCTATGCGAATCTTACCAATACAAAGGTAATCTATTTCAATAACCATAATATAGATACTTTAAGTAAAATCATTGCTGCACAACTATAAAAGTAGTCCAGAGGATCTTCCTCTGGACTATTATTATTTACCTATCTATTTCTGGAAATTGATACATATAATCTTTTCCCGGTACTAACAAAATCTGTTCATATAGACAAATATCCTGCATAGATACTTGTTTATTAAGATGCATGTGTCCGAAATACCATTTTTTATACTCGGTTGTGGCACGTACTTCTTCCAGATAATTGGAAATAATATCCGGTTGATATAATCCTCTGCCACCCATTAAAAACATATCGCTGGTACATGGACTATGGGAAATAATATAATCAACCTTATTCCCACATTTTTTCAGGTTTTCCAAGCCTTTTGCCATCTCCTGTTTGTTCGGTAATTCTTTCTCCCACCAGGAAACGCCTTTAATTCGATACATAGCGTTTATGGAATCTAAATATTTTCGTTTTGCTTTAAAATCAGGGTCTTGTGTTCCAAATGCATAAGCCTCCGGGTCTAAAATACCGTCCTGTATATCATGAGAAGATGCTCCCCCGAAAGTAAAGTACGTTTGCCCTTGCAGAGTAAAAACCTGTCCTCTCATCAGATGGATCACATTTGGTCGTACAAAATGAACCTTTCCGCCATTCCATTCCGATACAGGCATTGCATCTAATCTATCATAATTTTCATGATTTCCATCTACAAAAAGTGTAGTAAATGGTTTATCCTGCAACCAGTTTAGCCAATATCTTTCATTTTTTGATTCTTCTTTATCCCATACCAGTCCAAAATCACCACAAATAATAACATAATCCTCTTTTGTCATTGTGTCCTGCTCCGGAAAAGCTTCTTTGGAAAAGCGGGCAGGGTCTCCATGTATATCGCCTGTAATATAAATCATTGCTTTATTCCTTTCTCTCTTGGGACTGCATATTTGTATATACCATCATATCCATACAATAACAAATTTGCAGGTTTTTCTATATCTGTCAGAACTTTTACGGTAAAATTCCTACCATTTGATTTTACTTCTATCCTATCACCTTTTTTGACAGTGTTTTCATAATAGAAATAGGATGTCACATTATCCGGAAAACGTAGATATTCTTCTTTCCAAAACAAAGTAATTGCAAATAATACAAACAAAAATAAAAGAATTCCCCCAGCAGGAGAAAGTAAGGGGTCTCCATGTGTATATAAGGTAAATACAAAATAAAAACCCACTCCCCCTAGCAGAAGAAAAGTTTTGACTTTTTCCCATGTGATGTATCGGTTATATATTTTATTATTTGCAAGCTCTAAATAATAATATTCCATAATTTTAACACCTACAAAAGATTCTTTCAAATTTCGTCATTGGTCTCATATTCACGATCGATCCGATACGCACATCCCGTTCGTAGTTTTCTTTTGGGAATTTAGAAAAATATCTATGCCTACCATTATTGTAGGTAACCTTTATATTATGTAAAAATTTATCGTTCATCTTCTAATAGCACCTCGTCTTTTGCCTGCTCAGGACCGGTCTTTGGCATTTCTTTGATATTTCCAAGCCATTCTGCTACTATATGTCTATGACAAAAATCTCCGTCCTTTTCATAGCATAAAAGCACCGCGTCTTTTTCTCCTGCCAAGGCTTCGATCTTTTTCATAATCATAGCTTTATCCAGTTTCGCTAATTTTTCCTTATACTTTTGATCATATTCGGCTTCTGTGATTTCCCCGGTTTTTAAATCATTCACCAAGTCGAATCCCGGGTATAATTCAGGGAGACATTTTGTTTCAAAGGGATACCATTTCGGTGCAGAGGTAGAAATTCGAATATGCACTAAATCCGGAAATGATTTTGCTCTCGCATAATAGGAAGTATATATCATTTTATTTTGCTCCTTTACGTTTTGTTCGCTAATTATATATGTCAAAAATTTCCGTAAAAATGAGCAAAAAAATACCCCAAGTTTAAAACCTGGGGTAAAAAATTAACCAACATGGTCGCTAGTTTGTGTGCAATATCTCTCTAATATTACATGTTCTACATAAGCAAGTGCAATCCAAAGATTTTTATATCCATATCTTATTATAACAAGAACAAGTATGGTATAATAAACTGGACGAGGAAGTGAGTAATGTATTAAATCTGTTAAAAGATCTAAAATTGAAATTAGAAAATAGCTCCAAGCCACTGCTGCTATCATTCCCATAGAAATCACAACAGGTCTAAAAATTGCTAATCTTCTTAATAATTCGGCAATTATCCCCATACCAAGGAAAAATGAGATTACAGTATATGCAATCTTTCCAGTATAATAGTTTACTACCATTGCAATAAAAATACCGCAAAGGATACCAATAACCGAATACCAGAATTTAACAGGCATTATAACATTTTTAACGACATCCCCCTTTTCTACTTTATAAATTTTTTCCGAATATTTCTCGTGTTTTAAAAATCTTTCATTTCGTGCTTCGTATTGTTTTTCAAAATATCTTTCGCCATTTTTACCTTTTTTTATCATATTCTTACCGCCTCTCACAAAACTACTGTTGATTGGTTTTCCTATTATTATATGTCAAAAAAAACCGCCAAAAGTAGATATTTTTATCACTTTTTTTAGCATATCATAGGAAAATCTTCTTGTAAAGAGATAGTATTGTCGAAATCTCGGATACCTGCTGCGAAATAGATTTTTAAGCGTTCTTTTGCTATTTTAATCTGTATGTTTTCTATTTCATTAAATTTTGTTTCATCTACGGTAATATAATAATGCCCATCATTTCCACAGATATTATAAAATAAATCTTCTATATAGGGGATACAATCAGGATTACATTCTAAAATATATTCGTCCTTGTCATAATCTTCAATCTGGAATCCTTCAGAAGCAAAACGTTTAAGATCTTCTATCATTTGCGAAACTTCTGTTAAGATATCCAGATATTGTCGTTGTTCTTCTTGAAAATCCCATAATATAGCTACCGGATAAAAACACTTTTCTTCTATTTCTTCAAAATGTTTTTCCAAATACTCTATATTCTGTGGTTTATAGGTATAAACATGTTTTATTACAGGTCGATGTAATAAGTCTTCTTCCTTTTTGGTAGACTGTACCACATCTTGTTTGGAAAATGACATCCCTGCTATCTGTCCGTCATGATAAAAATCCAATGTAAATGGTTTCCCATCACTACCAAGTACATTACAAATAAATTCATCATCTAGTTTTGCCTGTCGTAATGCATATTTGATCAGAATTTCCGTTGTATGTCTTCTATCTTCTTCATAAGCGACATATGGTTTCCAATCTGGTAAAGTAATGGACATATTGGTAAAACCAGTCACATTATCCTTTGTATTTAATATCGGTTTATAATAATTTATCAGATATTTCTCAATAATATCTGTCTCTGTATTATTTTGTAATTCCAGATAATCAATATCCCATAATCCTATGTAAGGCGCAAAATTATCTTCTTTTTGGTGAGCATCAATTCTTTGTTTTAAACTTGCATCTGTTTTTCCGATATAAATAACTTCCCCGGTTTCTCTTAACGTATATCTATAAACACAATAATCTCGTATCATTTTACTGTCCTCCTTGTTGCTGCAATGAAAGCCTTTTCACAAATTTCATCCGCTAAAACCTTTTCCACCACAGTGGGAATTGATACTAGAAATACAGCATCGACATTATAATATTCCCGGAATTCTGAACCTGTGAGATAATATAAAGTTCCATCAATTTCTCCAATAAAAAAACAGGAATCTGTATCCGATAAATGTCTGTCTTTATCCGTACATAATAATCCGGTGGTAAGTTTATTATCTTTTATTGTTTCGATGTAGATATAATCTGTCTTTCCATTATGCAGATAAGAAAACAAATCCTGATAAGGTACATTTACCGCATGAGGTATTGCAATACAAACGCCGGTGTCATCATCTTCCATTTTTATTTCCTGTCTATTTTTGATGGCTGTATATATATCAAAATATGGTTTTATAAAAGATATTTGATTGTACATATTTTTCTCCTAACTAAAAAAATAGATAGAGCTTTTACACTCTATCTATTTATGTCAAAAGTTTTTTGATTTTTGTAAAAATATTGAGGTATTAGTCAAATTCCGGCTCGAAACTTTCCTGCTGTGGAGTCTGTCTCGTTTGTAATGCCATTTGAATATTCGCATACAACTCAGGATTGCTATGAGAAAGCTTCCGAATAACATTCTGATTGATTCTGGCAGCCTGTAAATATTCCTCATCCGATACATTCTTTAAAACTCCATTTGTTACAATGAATGGATTCTGAGAAATCGCAATCGCACGTAACTCAGGATATGTATTCTGATAATTACGGATATTTAATCCATTTCTTTCTACTGCCAGTTTTACCGCCTCATAACAAGGTCCTTCGATACTATTGATCAAAGAAGGATCCTTCGCAATCGCATATGTCTGAATTTCCGGTGTAGGTGCTTCCATCAGACCGATAACATCAGGACTTGCATCAAGTGCTGTTTTTTGTACAACTTCGGTAGGATTTACTAATAAAGATACTACCTTGGGGTTGGAAGCTACTGCTAACAGTTGTAAATCCTCTGTCTGGAATTGCATAGGTACCTGTCTGATTGCATAGCCATTCTGGTTTACAGCCGTCTCAAATACTCGTCTGCCAGGCATCGGGATTTCCCCGGTCCTTACCTTTTTCATAATATCTTCCAGTAATAATCCATTTTTCTGTAATACTCCGATACATACAGCTTCGGAAGGAGCAACAACATTACGGATATAATTAGGATCATCACCGATTAAGATAACCTGTACTTCATCACATGGATTTTGAATCAAATGTGCTACGGACCGATCTTGTTCTACGGCAAATACCTGTACTTCCGGCAAAGGATTTGCAATAATACCAACCAGTTTTGGATCTTTCTGTACGGCTTCCATCTGTGTCTGTAAATCAGGATTTCCATGCAGCATATTTGCAAATCGTAATCTTTCATCTATGGTAGAACGATAGTCATTCAGCATAAATGCGGTTTCCGGTCTTGCCAGTAAATCCCATCTGGTAGGTTCATCTGCACCTGCTGTAATACGTACTCCTGTTGTCTGATTGATAAAGGTACGTCCATTACGTTTTAATACTCTCGCCTTATTACCGCCATCTGTTACATGATAGTCAGAATACACATCTTTATTTCCACGTGCCCATGAGGTTCTTTCGGGGTTCCAAGCAATCGTAGTAGGTAATTGTGCCTCTTCCTCATTATTGATAGGCTTTCCGATACCGTTTCCTAACGTATTGTATCCCATGCCCATATGGATGTTCTTATAAGGCATTGCTTCACAATATCCGGCAATAATAGACATATAAGAGGCTACCTGTCCATCATTTGCAAATTCCATATTATCGAATACAAAGGTGTCTTTGGATTCATCGGTCCATACAAACGCCTGTGCTAAAATCTTATGATTCTTTTCGATAACAACGGTACCTGCAAAAGGATCCGTTACTGCTTTATATACACAGGATTCTCCGGCATTGTCATAGTGCTGACAGCAATTGGTATCATATCCTACGGTAAAGTTACGGTAATCGTCCTTTGGTAACATATACATTTTCATATTACCGGACTCTGCTACCACATTACGTCCTCTGATTGCTAATTCGTTTTCAGAGAATTTAATATGATATTTTCTTTCAAACTTCGCACAATCTTCCATACCACGTTTATTATTCTCACAAACAATAATCTGTCTGGCACTTAAGCTCTTTGTAAAGCTTGAAATCTTATGCTGATTTTCAAAAAGCTGTACCAAATCAGAGGTATTGGTATCTTTGTGCTCTACGTACCATTCCGGGAATTTTTTATCAAGCAACTTTTTAATCTTGATTTTATCTGCATAGGTTGCGATTACCTGAATATGATCAGTACGCATTTCACCGAATTTTAACTTATCCGCCATTGCAAATAATGCAGTATTCTTATATTTTGCAACAAGCTGAATATTTTTCTGATCAAATTTTTCTGCAATTTCCCGAATCTGTTCATCCGTTGCATTTTGAGGTTTAATACCTTTTGCAGTGAGTTGTGCATACATATACTCTGCCAAGACTCTGGGTGCATGGCCATGATATAATTCCTTGAATATATCTTCTGCTTTCTGCAGCATTCTGGTCATAGGCATTTTATATGATTTTTTTGCAAATTTCTGCAGTTCTTCTGTATAATCTTTTCCCTCAGCCGGATGGAAGTTTTCATACAGAGTATCGTAATACGCAATTAAATCAGTACGTACATCATGTCCTGTTAAAAGCTTTTTTAATACATTTTCTGGAATTACTCTTTCTGCAAATAGCGCTTTATAAAACGCTTTCTGTGGATTCTCCCAGCCAAAGTTTGGAATCTCTATTGTGTTAATAAATTCTGCAATATTTGATAGCCAGTTTGTAACAGTTGTCGTATAAGCATTCAGAGTATCTTCTGTTTCAGATGAATATTCTTCTTTTATCCAAGCAATGATGCTTGCAGTTTTTAAATCAATATTATTGGGTAATTCTTTTCGCGCAACATCACTATAATAATAGCAATCTTCCTCGCTATCGTGTTCCAGTCTATCATTTCTTTCAATGCCTGGTGTTTTAGAAATATTGCACATAGTTTTCACGGAAAGGATTGGTATTCTTTCTGCTAAAATAGTGTCGCTTTCTGTAAAAATTCTATCCTTATCTCCATCTTTAATCGCCTTTGCAAGGTCTAATAAACGCATAGGATGGGCTTCGGAATCCGCAATTACTTTCTTTTCGTAATCATTCAAGGTGCGATAAAAATAGATATCTTCAGGTCTTGGTAGTTTATTATTTGCGGATACTCCTGCATAAGGAAGATATAATCTTTCACCATCTGCGGACATACTACGTAATTCGCTCACGGTTTTATCAGGAATCCCTTTTAATGTAGGCATTATCCCTAAGCAGGCATAAAGCTGATTTGCTAATTGCTCCTGTGTGAATGGTACTTCTGTGAAATGGTAACCAGGAGTTTCCTGATTGAATGCATATTTTTCAAAAGCAGTCAATAAATCCGCACGTTTTCTTAAACTCTCAGTATATGCTGTTTGTGCATCCTCTACATCATCCGGGTCTGGAATGATATCATATCCCATGTTATCCAGATAATCGTTCTGTTCTAAGGTAGTTGCATCCTTAAATTTCGAATTCTCTTTGCTGGAATATGCCACAATATTTGCAATATCCGGAGTAATTTCCTCTCCATTACGGATTTTAGTAAGCAACTCATCCAAGGTGAATTGGCTATGAATTTCAAATACGAAATCATCCTGTGCCATGTATTTAGATTCTAATTCTTTTGAAGTGTTATAAATGATCATGGTTATCTCCTTTTTTATGTATAAAAGTCAAAATAATTCCTACTTATTTATGTAAAAAAAAGATAAAAAAGTCGTCAAAAAAGGAGACCTTTTTACAGATCTCCTTAATTTTTTATGCAAATTCCTGTTCTACTGCGGACAAATCTTCTGTTTTCTGCGCGGGGGCTGCAGGTGCAGGCTGTGGATGGTTTCCACGATATCTATCCATTAGTGCAGTATCTCCAGACTTTCCGTGATGACTACCAACAGCAGTGCCTAATCTTCTGCCAAGGGTATTTAATTCAAATCCAGTAGCAGCTTCCAGAGCTTCTCTCTTTTCTTGTGCCTGAGTTTCCAAAAATGCACCTGTCTGATATCCAAAAGGCTTCCCGAAAATTTCATATGCTTCTTTTACATAATCATTTAACATTAATTCATTTTTGGATAACTCTACTACATATTGTCCGGTCATTACCAGCTTTTCTCTTGCACGGGTAGTTCCTACAAACCACTTACGGATATTCTCGTCTTTTTCTCCACTGCTGCGGAATTTCGAAGGATTTCTGTGATATTCTTTTCTATCCAGTGCAGATAAAGTAAGATAGGTATTATCCCATTCCAATCCCTTTGCAGAGTGAATCGTAGTTAAGCAGACACCTTCGTATTTACCTTCACGCTTAAACATGGAATCGTCACCATACATTGCAAAGTCATGGAAAAACTCTTCCAGTTCTTCATAGGACTGACAGTATGAGATATTTTCCAAAAATGCCTGATAACATTCATCGACTTCTTCTTCGTCCATCGCTTTTGCATATTCCATAAATCTGGAAATGGATTTTTGTCCGCCTATAATCTCCTGTTTAAACTCTTCTGCAATCTCTTCCAGTCTGGCAGCAGGCACACCTTTTAATGCGCCATGTTCTATCACATTTGTATAATCCAAGAGTCCCTGAGTTGTTCCAGAAGTAAAGCTATCGAAGAAAGTACAAAGTGCAGCAACTCTGGAATTATTCTTATAAGGAATGGGGTTCATTAAAATAGAAGGGATGCCCATTTTTGTAAGCACAGATGCCATTGCCTGCAATTCATTTCGATTGGAAGCAAGGAATGCAATATCGGATGGTACTTTACCGTTTCTGATATCTGCCTGTATCTGGTTTGCAATCCATTCGTATTCACTCTTTTGGGAATAAAATCCTTCAATCACCGGTGCTACTCCATCCGGTTTTGTTGCAATCAAGTCTTTATCAATCTTATTTTCTGCCTTATTGTTGATGGTGTTTGCCAGATTGATAATATTTTTGGTAGATCTATGGTTTTCTACCAGATTAAAATCATCAAAGTTTGGTGTAAAATACTGGCCAAAGTTGATCATATATTCCGGAGAAGTATGACGGAATGCGAAAATAGACTGGCTATCATCACCGACTGCCATAAAACTCTTAAAGCTGCTGGTATCAATAATTTTATTTAACAGATGAATCTGTGGTAAGTCTGTATCCTGGAATTCATCAACAATTACATGTTTATATCCAATCTCTTCAAAAAGAGAAGGATGTAATTCCAGCAAACGGTTTACCTGTAACAACTGGTCATCATATTCCAGCATATTTCTAGTATGAAGGGTATTGTCATACTCACGATACATTTGGAAAATCAAATCCAGTGATACAGGAGTATAATTCGAGTAAGGATTATTTTCTCTGGTATATCCTTCTTTTTTAATTTCTGCAAACATATACTTTGCGCAGTTCATTGCAGATTTTTTGCTGTATTTTGCAAATTTTGCATTGGATACCACAGAATAATCCCACTCTTCAATCTGAGGGAACTGGTCAATCAATCTGTTGATAATACCAGATCTAACTTCCTCCGGTAATACTCTGGGTGGCATGGTATATCCAAGCTCCTGATAATGCGCAGTCACAATATTCTGACAGAATGCATTAAAAGTTGTAGAAGTTAATCTGGTGGGGTCTACTAATACTCCAAAACCTGCACAATACTGTACTACTCTTGCAGTCATTTCTTCTGCTCCGGCTTTTGTGAAAGTAAGTAAGCAGATATCTTCCGGTTCATAACCCTTTTTTAATAATTCTACAATACGCATTGCTACTACCAGTGTTTTACCGGCACCAGCTCCTGCATTAATTCTTGCAACACCTGTCTCGTAATCAATTACCTGCTGCTGTGCACGAGTCAATCTGATTTCAGAAATCGGCTTTACCTCTTTCATAATATCCAGTGAAATAGGAGCCTCTTCATAATGACAGATATTTCTCATTCCGCAGCTTTCACATTCCTCCGGAGTGCAGACATGTCCATTTTCCATTTCCTGCTGATGTTTCTCCTGAAAGAATACTTCTGCGCTTCGATCATAAACCAGAGTAGACATTTTCTGTTCATGACCATAGCTTTTGAAAATTTCTGCTCTCTCTTTTGCAGAGGTTTTATCTGCCAAATGATTGATTTCTACAATAATCTCATCATTTGGAAATAATTTCTTTCCGAGTAATGCCATTGCGTAAGCTTCGTAAGATTGAATATCATCCTGCTCACTGTTAGGCATTCTGGATGTTTTTACTTTTACGACATAAGTTTTTCCCTCTTCATGTACGAAAAAGTCAGGTTTTACATCAATGGTCTCTCCAAAGAAATCTACGGTAGTGTCATAATCATCGGGCCAATCTTGTTCTCTTTGGTTTTCCCATGCAATATATCTCTTAATACGGTTTTCATACAAAGCTAAGTTTGCTCTCTTCTGCTCTCTATTTTCCCAAGGACAATTTTTACTGGTAAGAATACTATCAATCTCACCCTTAATATCATCGATAGGTTCCTCTTGCAGAATACGCATCACTACTTCTCTTTGTGCAGATGCTCTGGTAATAAAATCTGCGGAACTTGTAATATTTGCGTGTGGATGTCTATCACACTGTCCGGTTGTTGTTAATTGTGTAGATGTTCTCATTTTTAAACTCCTTTAGTATAAAATAACTTCTTCTTCCATTAAGTTTTCCGGAGCAAAGCCAAATTCTTCGGAAAGTTCTTCTGGTTTAAACCCTGCGTCTAATAACTCTTTTGCCACGGTTTCCTCCAGTTCCGTATTTAGTTTTAACTCCATCATAGTATGTAATAACTGGTTTGCTCTTTCTTTCGTAAACATAGGGTTTCTCCTTTTTTTACTCTATCTATTTATGTATAAAAAAAATAAAAAAGTCCTCAAAAATAGAGTGTTTTTACAAAAAAAGTAACCAGAAAATCTGGTTACTCATTTAGACTGATTTCATCAAAAGATATTTTTTGGTTATACTCATCTATAATCTCACGCATATCAATGCCTAATTCTGCAGGTGATTTATAGCATGGCTGGTCCGTATCTTCGAATTTTTTTAAGTAATTATAGCTCTCACCTTTATAAAGCATACGTACATAACTCTGATAGGGTTTAGGTACCATTTTACTAACGGTAATCATGAACTCTTTTGTATCTGTTATTTGGGAAAAAGTATTATAATATTCATGGACTTTTGTATCTTTATCCGATACCCATCCTTTGACTCGTTCTGCCACCATTAATGCAAGTTCTTTATTGTTGTCAGGGATACGGCTATAAATATCATCAAAATTACCATCTGCAATGGCTCTGATAACTGCTTTTCCCACAGATTTACGGTCCATGAGATTTTTCATTGCCAAATAATCATCATATTTAATCTTTACCCGAAAACCATCGATATTTACAACATATCCTTCCGCATCATTACCACGTACTTTACTTAAAGAGTCCAGAACATCTGAAAACGATTTTTTATATACTTCTGTGGTTTTTACGCCTGGATATGATGCAGCGGTTTTTATGACAGTACTATAATCATAAGTTACTCCAGTTACTTTATCTCTTATTCCGATTAAATAGATTCCCTGCATTTCTTTTGGATACTGTACAATATGTGGGTCCTTTAAAGAGATATATTCAAAAATAAAGGTTTGATCCGGATGAGATTTAATCATCTCTTTATGTGCAGGAGTTAAATAATGTGTCATATCTTCTACCCGCCAAGAATCTAAACTTTGGCTGGAAGATACCACTATTTCATTCTGATAGAAGCTTGCCGACATCATAGATCCGTCCATTTTGTTGGAAAATTCTACTTTCTTTGCATTTTTTATTTTGTCCTCTACAATGCTTTTACTTGCCTCCGGACGTTCATCCATATTAAAGAATTTTGCAAAAGGTGTATTTACAAGTGCTTCGTTTTTTACATCGATAACTACACCTCTGCATTCACGTAGTAAACCATCATAAATATCCCACATCCTACGGTAGGAAATAGTAAATTCTTCTCCCGGTATAATATTAGAAAGTTTCTCAAATTTAATATAATGGAAGTTTACGTAATTCTCTCTCTGACTTGTTTCAATGTAGTTCATCATATCTATATATTTCTGGATACCAAGTTCTTCTACCCATATTTCTACGCAGCTACGATAAACATCTTTATTATAAGAAAGATCAGGTTCTCTTTTGAATTTCTTTCGATATTCTTCTTTTATCTCGCTAATAAAATTTAGCATGGGGTTCCAACTATTTTTCATCATATTCGTAATCTTCCTCCTTTGTTTCGATAGATTGTTTCGCATATGGTTTTCCAAACGTCTTTTCATATGCAGCTAACAAAATCTTTTGTTCTGTTGGATTTCTTAGTAATTCCTGTGCAACATCATGTATATTTTCGCTATACCAGCCTTCCGGAGTACTTTTTCCTTCGTCTCGATAGACTAAAATCCTATTTTTATCTTTGGGATCGGAGGAAATAATATTGCTTTTCGCAAACTCCCCTAGCAGGCAAAGACAGTTGTAAAAGTTAAGCATAGGCGGTTTTCTATCTGCAATAACTTCATCGCAATATACGACTTTTACATAAGGAAAAGTATCAGTGACCAATTTTTGAGCTTCCTCATCCGGTACATAAGAACAAATAGCATAAACCTTTTCCAAATCAAGGTTTAAAGTGGGTAGGATGTCTTTAATAAAATCCTGTATAGACATGTCATAATATTCAGCGTTCTTTGCGAGAAATCTGTTTTCTATCGGAACAGCATTATCAATTCCAATATATCTTTTATTTCCCTCGAAATAGCATGCCTGTATCGCCTGATAACAGCCAAAATCAATTACGGTAAAATCTGCCGGTACTGTTTCGGAATAATACTGGTCTATAAACCCGAGAAAATCAAATTCCAATTCATAATATTCCCAGCCAAATACCGGTTTTAGCTGTTCCGGATATTCTTTTAAAATCCGCAGACATTCGCTTTCGTATTTTTTATGAGTTTCTTCTTTTGAGCTATATTTTTGTGAAAGTATATCTTTTATTTCTGGATTAAAATCTGAATCTATTCCGGTCTGTTCCGGTATTTTCTTTTTGTCATTCACAATCATTTTTAGTCCGCCTTTCTTGGAATCTATTACTATATGTCAAAAATTTCCGTAAAAATGGACAAAAAAAAGAGACTTTAAATTAGTCTCTCTCGAAAATTTCGTTTGCTTTATTTATGGTGTTTTGTAAATCACTGCTATATTGTGGAGAATCTAAAGAAATTCCTACTTGCGTCAAAAAATGTTTTTGAAATTCAGATAAAGAATTTGATTGTAAATGTTTTACAAAATCCTGTGGATTGATATTGGGTGTCATAGCATAGTCTTCAAATGCTTTATTATATGGTAATTTCACCCAATTTGTGTCTGGATATTTTTCACAAATAGATATATATTTGTTAATATCATACTCTTCTATGAGTTCTATAGATTTATATAATTCATCACAATTTATAATTGGATTAAAATCCCATTTTTTATCATTTCTGGTTGTAGATACAAAAATTTCATCATGTTTAATAATAATGGACAAATAAGTATTGTCATTATATAGTGGAATTGGTATTGGTTTACTAAATCCCAAACTATTTGTTCTTTTTCTATAATCTTCTATTGTTTTTGTAAGACTATCAATTATCCTTGAAATTTCAGAATCGGATAATCTGTTCCAAACTAAAATAGTTTTTCCTAGATAAGTTGATTGCATATCATATCTCCTATCTAAAAATATTTAATTCGCTTTGCAAATGATTAATGAATTTTTCATTATAGGAATTATTAAAACCTTTTTCATTCCTAATAAAGCATTTTAAATAAGTGTTATGTTCCTTTATAATATCAGCTATATTATCTTCTTTAGAATCAAAATGCAATAATTGCATTCTTTCTTCTAACAATTCTTCCGGAATTTCCAAAGTAATATCATTCACATGTAATGTCATAATGTTTTTCTCCTTTTCTCTATTATCATCTAATTCAAAATCCAAATCCATTATTGCACATCCTTTCCGTATATGTATAGTATTTTTATTCTTTCTCATACAGCCATGCGATTTCTTCCTCATAAGTATCTGCAAGTTTTTCACCAATATCTCTGGCAAAACTGTCCTTAGCACGCAACAAATTATTATTTTTACAGATATATTCCTCGTCTTGGTATGCTTTGGGAGATAATAAAATCAATTTATCCGCAGAAATCGGCTTTCTATAAGCAAATGACTTTATATCTGTATAGTCTTCACATTTATAATTATAATCATAAGTAATATATGCCAAATCGAAATCATGGATATTCACTGCATATACTACAATATCATCTGCCGTCAAATCATTTAAAACAGGATTCTCTTTTGTCATTTCCAGTACAATGTCTACTGCTTTTTGTGGAGAGATCCAGGTAAAAAATAACTGATTTTCCACATAATAACATCTGTTATTATATTTCGATTGGTTTAGTAACAATCCGTTTTTATCGATGTTTACTTGATTTTGTTTTAAAGTCGCATGAAAAACATACATATTTTACCTCTCCATAATTAAGTCATTGTCTTTTTCATCATTTTCATTGATAAATGACTTATTTGTACGGAATGTACTAATCATTTTTATAATATAATGCCTTTCTCCGGTGAATATATTTTACGAATTTAGAAATCACGAGTATCGTAAGTTTCATTTAATTTGTCTTGATCTCTCTCCAAACCTAAAATATGAAACATTGTAGCTACCAATTCGTAATTCACTTCTGGAGTTTCTTTGGAAAAATTTGTATGTGCGTGTAACAATGATTTTACTTTGTTCAGTTTATCCAATTCGTTAGATACCTTTTCTGCCAGGGTGTACTTTTCTTTTTCTGCATCAGCAAATCCTTTTACATACCCACATTCGCTTGCTTTCTTCATTTCCGCATCCATACCATTTACAAGAGTTTTGGTAGCTAAAACCAAATCGGGAGCCAGACTATGAACTCTGACTTCTTCCTCTAAACCTCTTGTTTTTGCGATAAGTACAGCATCTAAGAAAGTCATTTTTTTATCTGCCTTTGCGTTTTTATTCATTTTATCTAAAATAATGTCTTTTACCACATCATTTCCATACATCATCCATTTTGCCATATCTTCATCTGTAAAGCCCAAAAAGTCTTGTAATGACAATCCTGTTTCATGTGTATGCCAGTATTTCACATAATCATCTATCTCATCGATAGTAGCCCTTTTGTATCTCATGTTCTAAAATAAATCGTTTTGAACAAAAAAACTCACGTCTGTTTTCCAAATCAATTACCTGACAGGTTCCCCAATTATCCGGATTCGCAGTCACTTCACAGATATGACCATTGGCGATTCCTTTTGGATTTTGATATCTTTTACCAATCATATCTTGTTTTGAAAATAAAAGGTCATATGTCTTTGCGTCATCGAAGGTATAAAAAATGGTTTCGCCGATGTCTGCATTTGTAAATTTCTGTTTCACTGTCAGTGGTGTACAGTAGTTGTGCTTATTCTGATAGACAGTATCACCAATACTAAAATCCAAATTTATTGTTTTCATTTATCTCTCTCCATAATTATAGTTTTCTTCTTGTTCCAGTGCAGGAGCAATCACATTGATACGATACCCTGAACCATAGTATCCATTACCATCGGAACCAGATACTTTGCGCATTTGTATTTCCTCTTATCTTTATATAAAAAATAGATAGGTAATAATACCTATCTATTTATGTCAAAAAAATTCACAAATGTGCTTAAATTTCCAGAGTTTAATATTTTATTCGTCTCTCTCCTCTTGATCATCTCTATTTTGATTCAACTCTTCTAAGAATGTCTTATCATTTACGAGTAGTTTGATACCTTCTTTTTTTAGTCCTTTTTTGATATCTTTAATACTCATGCCTTCATACATTGCCTCTCCGCCACCAGATACTTCAACTCCGATTGCTTCAAAAGCACTCTCTAACCGGTCATATCCTTTGCTGAAACCATCTTCTATCACTTTATTTTTGTCCCAAAATTTCTTTCTGCAAAATAAAGCTTGATGATCTTCGTCTTCATATGGCATAAAATAAACTTTCATAATATTTTATAAGCCTCCTAAAATCATAAAATATTACAGGACGCATCGTAGATAAAGCTGCGGTGCGTTTTCATCTTTTTATCTTTCTTCTTCTAAATCGGTGTCTTTTACCGAATTCATTGCTTTTAAATAACTCTCACGAATAGTTGTTTCGGTAAAATCACGCAATGTCATTCTTTGTACCTTGTCTGTGTCCAGATTCAAAGCCTTTGCAACATAATCAAATAAAAGTTCACCGCTACGGTCTGGATCACAAGCATTGACAATTACATCGATATCCTCGGATAAAGTATTCTTGATGTCTTCGATATTTTTAGCAATATCTGCCTCGTTAAGTATATAACCTATTTCACCATTACCGACATCCATCTGCTTGGAAGCTTTCAGCGTCTCTTCTGAAACTTTAAGGATTTCTGCTTCCTCTTTCAGATAGATATGCCCACCAATCTGCCTAACGGTAATGTGGTCAGATACCGCAGCAAGTGCCTCATGGATTCTGTCACACATAGATTTCTTTTCTGTTAAGATTAATACGTTTCTCATTTTTTACTTTCCTTTCATAGAAGAAATTATTTATTATATATACTTATGTCAAAAAAAACCGTAAAAATACTACCTTTCTTCCTCTAAATCTATATCCTTTTCAAGATATTCGGCAGCAAATGTTAGTAAACTATCCTTATCATTTGTTACCTTTTCATCCATTACAGCATCTAACAGGGCATTTAGTGTCTGTCCAACAGTAGGTCCAAAGATATGGAATGTATCCATCAAATCGTTTCCACGTACCGCTAAATCTTTCACTTTTACAGCAGTATTTTTCTTAATTTCTTCATCTATTGCTGCCATAAAGTCATTCAGATTCACAAGTGGTCTGTTTGGGTCTAAATTTATATGGTCATCTCTGTCTGCCTGACGTAAAATACAAAAATCAGATAGGAAATCACGGTCAAATTTATTCAACATACGTCTTGCACATTTTTCTGTTACATGGACCTCCATATCATGATGTTCAACCAAAGCAAGTACAAGGTCTTTTTCCCTGGCAGTAAGAGAAAGTCTTTCATCGATCACTGTTTCTGCAATATCTCTACTTACCTTTGCATGTCCGTAAAAGTGTCCCCAGCCTTCCGCATCTGTTACATATGTCTGAGGTTTTCCAATATCATGTAAAAGTGCTGCAAGTTTCACTTCAAATTTATCCGTTTTACAGTTATCAACAACAGACAAAATGTGGTTATATACATCCTGATGATGGTATTTATTATGCTGCTCAAAATGCATACAGGGTTTCAGTTCCGGAATGATTACTTTTATAATTTCCATCATATCAGAATTTGCAAAGTATGGCTGAATATCTACTCCTGCGGTAAGTATCTTACGCAACTCCGCGGTAATTCGTTCTTTTGAGATATTATTTAGCATATCTTTACAATCTACCATAGCTTTTTGAGTGGCAGCATCTAATTGGAATCCCTTCGTGATAGAAAATCGCAGTGCTCGCATGATTCGTAACGGGTCTTCTTTAAAGCGAGTCTCTGGGTTACCTACCGTCTTAATTAGATGATTCTCCAAATCAAAACATTTCTTACCATCAAACAAATCGATAATATTTCCTTTGCTATCCATAGCCATAGCATTTATCGTAAAGTCTCTTCGTTTTAAATCCTCTTCTAAGGGAACTCCAAAGATAACCTCTTCCGGGTGTCTATTATCTACATAATCCGCTTCTTTTCTGGTACTGGTAATTTCATACTCTTCATTTCCGATTCTGGCAACAATCGTACCATATTTTGCACTCATTGCATTAAATGGAATATGATATAGTCTTAATATATTTTCAATGTTTTCAGGTGGGGTTTCTACTGTAAAATCATAGTCTTTTGGTGTTGTTCCTAAAAGCATATCTCTTACACAACCTCCCACTAAATAAATAGGGGTCCATTCTCTATCAAACATATTAAAAATCTTTTTTACATCTTCCGGTAAATCATTCATATTAATCTCTTTCAAATTCATTTTCCAATTCCTCTTTTTCTAATTCTTCTGTTAAAGTTCCAAAAATAGGGGTGGAATTCGGATAAGTTTGTGCAAATGTTTGAAACCAATTCCAATGATTGGAATAAAATCGGATAGCACTCAATGGTAATTCATCATTCGATAGCATTTGTGTGATCGCTTTTTCTTTCTTTTCTGGATAAAAATATACAAATTCAATATCCTCACGCTGTTTTAATGCATTTGCAAGAGAACTATCCGATTCTACGAGAATGGTGTCAAATAATCCTTCCTTTTGAAGTTCATTGATTTTCTCGATGATATTATTTGGAAATGCTGGGTTTAAAAATGCAACCTTTTCATGTCGAATTCTATTGACATACCCTTCTCCAGATAAAAGATGCGGAGTACTATCCCATTTTTCCTTTTCGATTTGTAATTCTTCTTCTGTTCTTTCACGGTATTCTGTACGATAGGTATTCAAATTTAATTTAATAACATTTTTGGGAGGCAGCGTACTTTTATATCCTACCCCATATGCGCACATAATTACTTTCATAAATCCCGTTCCTCATTATTTTCTACAAATGAATCTTCTTTTTTGTTTTCCTCTATTTTTAATTCTTCTGTTAAATCTTTTGTGATAGTATATCCGCCTCTTGTAAAGGGGTGCGAATATCCATACATGGCAATTGCTTCTTTTCGCTTCTCTACTTCGTGTTTAATCTCATTCATTTTATTAATTATTTCTTCTTCGCTGACAGAAACGATTGAAGTTTCGTCATAATATCCATCTTCATATTTTTTTTCAAATGTTCCATCAGTATTTTGGTAATATGTTGTTACATCTGACCAGATTTGGTCACCATCGTCATGCTCATATTCAAAAGATGCAACTACTACTTTTTCTAAAAATGGATTCTCCACTGATTGTCCTATTACTTTTCCATGCGGGTAAATAACTTTATCTCCATAATCCAGTGTTAATTGAACGTCACAAGGAAATCCTACGAACATATTTTGTTCTTTTAGCATCTGTAAATCTTTTTCTGGAATTTCCGCCTCAATCAATACTTTCATTTATAATTCCAACTCCTCTTCGGTTTCCTCTACTACTTCCTCTTTTGTTTTTTCGATAGGTCTCCATTTTTTCACTACGACTGTTTCTTCATAGGATTCCACTTCTTCCGGATAAAAATCATCAAATGAATTTTCCTGTATTTCTGTTAGACCTTCTGACCAGTCAATCGAAAAATATCTGTTTTTAATTTCTACAATAGATGATACCTGACGCTCCCAACGTCCGACACTGTGCTCGATTTCTTCTACGGCATATCCACATAAAACAAGAGTCCTGATTTCTTTTTCTGTCAGGGCTTCCCCGGCATCAATTTTGCGAAGGACTTCATCATCAATAGCTAAGGATAGTATTTCCTGTCTCTGGTTTAACATAGATAGATTTCTTTTTCGTAAAATACACAATATCATGGCTATCTAAATGTTCTCTTAATGTTACGCGTGCCATAGTATCTTTGATTTTAATTTTTAATAAATCCATAATCGTTCTCCTTTTTATTTACTATTTATATATGTCTAAAAAAACCTCAAAAATGGTCAAAAAAAGAGACTGGAATAAATTCCAATCTCTCATCTTTTAAAAATCATGAGATATATCCTGATCACAATTATCATATATTACATGAAATGCATTATCTTGAATTTGATTCTGTATTTTGGTCAAGACTTCCTGTAAGCAATCTGAAATTTTATCTACACTGATTTTTATATTTTTGTTTTTCACATCAATCACAATATCTACATCTTTGGCTGTATCATTATCCAAAAATGTCGAAATCAAAATGCTGTTTTCTTCATCCATCGAAAAATATAAATCGGTGTTCACATTCAACGTATTTTGTAGCTGTTGACACGTATCATGCAGTCTAATCTCCTGTTCCTTTTCTTTACTGATCGGGAAAGCATCTTTTGTGTAAAAGATTTCTCTATTTAAGACTGCACTAATTTGATGATTCACCAAATTTTCTATTAGATATACTCTATCCGGAGAGAAATTATCATCGCCTTGAAATGAAAAATGCGTACCTTTCATATTTATCAATTCTGCCTTTATTGCAGACGTCATTGATTTTTTTGCAATTTCTACAAAATCTTCTCCAATTTTGGGTCCCTGTGTTAATAAATAGTCACCGGGATGTTTCAACTCTTCTATCGAAGCATATGGCAGCAATGATAAGTTAAAATCAAAAATCGGTGCAATTTTTTGTGGCTGTAGAGTATCATTATTTACAAAGACTCCAATATTTCCCAAATGTCTGTCTACATTAAATGAAATTGCGTCAAAGACAAGCATACGTCTGAAAATATCTTCTGAACCCAATTTGTAAAAATATTCGAACAAACTATTTGCTGTCCAATTTTTCTTTTCTCCGAATAATACCATTGGAATATAGCCTTCTTTTTCACTGGTAAACAATTTACATTTCGAAGCTATTTGGTCATGTATTTTACATAAGTCATAAGTTATTGCATTTTGACGCAACAAATGGTTCGCCAGTTCAGATGCCATAGCTTCACAATATGGTTCCAATCCACTATTTGCATAGCCAGAAATCCCACGTTTGTAAAGATATATTTGATTATTTTCTCTTCTCCAGCATTTCGGGAAGGACCCATCTGTGGAAAGTTCTGGAGAGGTATTACTTAATTGTATGCCATAAAGTCCAACGCCTTCGAATGCTAATTTTGAAACGACAGCATTGAATTCATGCGTATAAAAAGAAACATCTGACCATGTGAGGCTTTCCATTTCTTCCTTCACCCAAAAAGTGTCTATGAGGGATGCCGCATGTGTAAATTTAATAAACCCTTCGGTTTTATCACAACCACATACTCTCATTAACTCTTTTAGATGTTTATTATGTTTGCTACCCTTTCGATTTTCTAACCAATTTTGTGGTGATTCAAAACCATAAGGCAATAAATCAGGGTGGTATACCTCTTCAATGTCATATGTTTTATCCAATATGCCGTCTGTTACTTTTATTTTTAATATAGGAACATCCTTATTCATTAAAATATACATCATATGTCTCCATCGTAATCTACAGTTTCAATCTCTTTCTGCCTATCTAACAAATTTTGTGCACGTTCGGAAAATCCCGTACATATAGAAAAAAGATACTTGGAATCACTTAACTTATTCATGAACTCTTCCCCTAGCAGGAGCAAAGGCTCATCCAGTGTATCAATCATAGGTATGCCAATCTCTTCGATTGTTTGGGAAATCAATGGATCCGTACTCATTATTTGATCATGATCATACAGAGGTACAAAACCTACAATCTTTCCAGATGTATTATCCATATAGAATGCCCAATTTTCTTCATGCCTATCATTATTTGCAAGTAAATAATCCATTACTTGCATTTCGGCATATTCTTTTGGATAATGTGCACTCATCCATTCATAAGGATTTATATTGTTTCTATCACAATAGATACTGAAATCTTCGAAAGAAACCATTGCAATATCTTCTGATGTTAATATAGGACATTTTACAAGTGTCTCATTATTAGCAACGTAGATTTTTTCGTAAGTATCTTCTGAAATATATTGTGGAATCTCAGTAGAAGTTAGTTTCCTATATGCTAAATGAGGAATATGAAAATAAGATAATATTTCATCTGCAATCGTTTCTTTTTTTCCAACCTTTACCATCCATATTTTATCATTCTTATCCCTTATCCATGTTTTGGGTGCCATACCTCTTGTGAGAGGATCAGGAGAATGTACTTTTTTATGTGAGGCTATAAAGTTTTCCGGAAGTCTTCCATTTATCGCACTGAAAGAAACTGCTTTATCAAAAGAATTTTGGAATAAACTAACATCGTTCCATGTGATATCTTCTGTTGTGTCTTTCATCCAATAACAATCCCCTAATGTCGCAAAATGAAATGCTTTTGCTACTATATAGGGATTATTATCTTTTAGTCCACAAGCTTGCAAAATCTGTCTATTGTTTGTTTTCCCAATATCCATTGCTCTGGTATAGCACCAGGAATGAACTACATCATCATAATTCACATCCTTATAGCGTAAGGAAATAGGCAGATGTTCAAAATCCAGTATTTCGCATATATAGTTTTCTATTTTTAATACTGGTTTATCTTTCAACATTAGCAAAGTGCTCATAAAACGCCTCCTCTTTCAACATTATAAGATATAATCGAATATTTCGCAATTACTGGAAATCGTAATCATAATCCTCTAAAACTTCCTGTGTATTGATACCAAGTTCTTCTGCCTCTTCTTTGGTAACTCCAAATTCAGTCAATATATCCAAAGTATCTATCACACTGTCTGCTAGGGCATTCTCAATAAGAGAAGTCGCAACCTTAAGCACTCTGTTATAGCCCATACGTTTTCCATAATTGAAGTCATCCAGTGCTTTTTCTAACTCTTGATGATAACTTCCGGAATCCCAAGTTTCTGTTTTTTCATCATATCCGGATACTACTACATATGGTTCCACTGCTACGGGCTTCAAATCATCATTCAGTCGTACAATGAGAGAATATCCTTCCTCATTTGTTTGTAATCTAAGATTTTTCATAAATTTATTCCCTTTCCATATAATCTTCGTTTTCTACCTGTTTTGTCAAATCTTTTTCATTCATATGTTCTTTTTCTTCATAATAGGATTTTATTCTGGCATCTGCAAATACATGTGCAAATGTATTTACGAATTCCATAACTGCACGATCATCGAATAAATCATTCTCATAAAAGGGGATCACATGATATTTTTCGCACAAATCATTTAAAGTTTGGATACTACATTTTGCCATTTCCAATTGGTCTTCATAATTGGTTTGTAAGTTTGTTAAATCCTCATCATCTAATTTTCCTTTTTTTGATTTTACCAGAAACGCAGTACATTCTGTATAAATCAATGTTTTATTTACTATAAATAAATCGGAAACCGCTTTTATAAATACCATGTCATTTCCAGTCGTCATGCCATCTTCAAAAGTGTCTGCATTGATAAGATCTATTAGTTTTTCCAGTTTTTCTATATATGCCATAATTACTTTCCTCCATACAATAGTATCTATTGTTATATGTCAAATTCTTAGAAAAACGTCCTCTAATTTTTGAATAATCCCATATATTTTCCCATAAATGGTCTCATTTTATAAATTGCATTGGAATGTAACTGAGACACTCTGGATCCACTGACTTCCAAAATGCTTGCAATCTCTACAAAATTTAAGTCCTCATAGTAATAAAGCTGAATCACCAACTTTTCTTTTTCTGTCAGTAATTCCATAGCTTCCGTCAGTTTTTGTGCTAATTCCTGCTTCTCTACATTTTCTTCCGGAGATTCCGGCTTTGCAACTGTGGAAACATCATACAACATATCTCCATTCTGTTCCATATGCTCCTCTAAGGATGACACCATACTTACGGATGCATCGGAAATCATATTTCGATATTCTGTAATATCCATCTCTAAAAATGTAGCAATCTCTTTTTCTGTTGGCTGGCGTTTTAATTCGTTTCTTAAGGTCTCTTTTGCCTGAAATACTCTTTTTTGATTCGTTCTAATGGTCCGAGGCACCCAATCGCTTTTTCTGATACCATCTAAAATAGCGCCACGGATACGAATACTTGCATAGGTTTCGAACTTTACCCCCTGCGCAGGATCATATTCATGCATTGCTTTTAAGAGTCCCATAGCACCATCACTAATATAGGTTTCTAAATCTGCATTTTCTCCTACTTTGTTTGCCTGTTGTCTCGCCTGATATTTAACAATTGGGAAATATAATGTAGCAATTTTATTTTCTAATACTTTATCTGGATTCTCCTTATAAGTCGTAAACAATTCTACTTCATTTTTTACATTCGTAATAGACATAAGTATAACAAGTCCTTTCTGTTTTCTTATCTATTTATGTCAAAAAAATCCGTAATTTTTAAAATTTTAAACAGAAAAATACCGGAGAAACAAATCCCCGGTATCTTTTTTATGTCCTATTCTTCTGTGGTTACCTCAGTAGTGGTAGCCTTTTTATAATCCTTTTTGGGCTTCGGAGTATCTACTTCTGTATAATCCTGAGTAGACGCAACCGCCTGAGTAGACGCAACTGGAGCGTTTACCTCTTTCTTCTTTAAAGCTCCCTTCAAAGCTTCGGTAGGGTCAATACCTGTGGACTCTTTAATACCATCAGATACCTGTGTAATGGTGGTCATAATATCCCCTGCAAGCTGGCTGGTATTTCCACCAAACATCTTAATGGAATCTACGTTCGTATATCCCTTAGCTACAGCTTCCGCAATCTTAGGTAACTGCTCGAAGTATACCTTTAAAGTATCCAGTTCCATCTGCTGTCTTGCGGCGTCACCATACTGCTTCATAGCTTCCGCCTTTTTCAGGATACCGGCTGCTTCTGCCTCTGCCTTTGCCTGAATTGCTTCTGCTTCTGCTTTACCTTTGGCTGCTACGGCTGCTGCTTCGGCAAGACCTGCTGCCTTAACTGCCTCTGCTGCCTGTTCCTTTGCGAATCTCTCTGCCTCGGACTTTGCTTTCTCAGCTTCTGCCTGTCTCTGGATTTCGAAGAGTTCTGCTTCTGCTCTCTTCTGTCTCTCGTACTGCTCGGCATCTGCCTTCTGCTGTGCTGCGTATTTATTTGCTTCTGCGGTCTTCTTGACCTCAGCTTCCAGAGCTTTCTCCTTGATGGATACTTCTCTCTCC